>Ga0209281_1000080_pt1 | contig 261394 bp, 226 predicted proteins | sample MedtruBG_FD_187514 | JGI IMG/M metagenome (GOLD analysis project Ga0209281, IMG submission 187514) | Root nodule microbial communities of legume samples collected from California, USA - Medicago truncatula BG (SPAdes) (version 2) | ecosystem: Host-associated > Plants > Roots > Nodule | place...
CGGTGAACGACTCGGGGAAGTCACCGTCACTTCCCCGAGACCCCGGACTCCCGGCCAAATAAATCGACCGCTAAAGCGGCAGACCTCCGTTTTATCTCCCAGTCCTGGGTCGGCTGAGATGCGTTCCCGACGCTCTCAGCCTCCGGCCGTTCCCGACGCCCGGCCCCTGGCCAGTCGGAGAGAAAACGGAGGCGATTTAAGCCGGAACCGAGCCTCGCTTTTAACCCACAGCCATTCTGAAAATCATTGTTGCTGCAAGACCTACAGCCATGCCCTTGTCCCCGGCTCTCATCGCCCCCGGTGATGACCCAACTCAGGCGGGGTTGAGCTGTCGGGAACAGCGAAAGAGAGCGATCGTCGGGAACGAATCGCGAACGACCCCGACTGTTTGGGTGATAGCCGGTGGGTTTACCGCTTTAGCGGCGATGAGCTCGCCGGGCGCCGGGGCTGTTCGGGGGATGGCGTTATCCCCCAGACACGTTCACCGTGCTGGGAACTTATATGGAAAACGGATATACGGGTGAACGGAAAAACTACGGGTTAAAAAATATCGCTCCAGAAACCTCTGCGAGAAACCTTTGCGTAAACACTAAAACGGCAACCCAGGGTTGCCGTTTGCGGTTTATTTTGCGTCGGTGGCCGTGCCGTTGGCATGCCAGGTAAACACGCCGAACTCAAAACCTTTCAGGTCGCCCTTCTGATCCCAGGACAGCGGCCCCATCACGGTATCCACGGTCGCCCCTTTCAGGTATTTAGATATTGCAGCCGGATCTTCGCTCTGGTTCAGGCCAGCGGCCAAAGACTGCAGCGCCGCGTAGGTTGTCCAGACGAATGCGCCGCTTGGATCCTGTTTCTTCGCTTTAATGGCGTCCACAATTGGTTTGTTGGCAGGAACCTGGTCGTAGTTCTTAGGCTTGGTCACCAGCAGGCCTTCCGCAGAATCCCCGGCGATGTTAGACAGAGAAACGTTCGCCACGCCTTCCGGCCCCATGAATTGGGTTTTCAGGCCGGCGGCGCGGGACTGACGCAGGATCTGCCCCATTTCCGGGTGGTAACCACCGTAGTAAACGAAGTCGATGTTTTCTTTCTTCAGGCGCGCAACCAACGTGGAGAAATCTTTCTCACCGGCGGTGATACCGTCAAAGAAGACCACGTTAGCACCGCCTTTTTTCAGGCCGTCCTGCACGGAACGCGCCAGGCCTTCGCCGTACTGTTGCTTATCGTGGATAACGGCAATGCGCTTAGGCTTCACGTGTTCCAGAATGTATTTCGCCGCGGTTGGGCCCTGATCTGAGTCCAGGCCGGTGGTGCGCAGGGTCAGCTTATAGCCACGCGCGGTCAGCTCCGGGGCGGTTGCCGCCGGGGTGATCATCAGAATGCCTTCGTCTTCGTAGATATCAGACGCTGGCTGAGTAGAAGAAGAGCACAGGTGACCGATAACGTATTTGATACCGTCGTTCACCACTTTGTTGGCAACCGCTACCGCTTGTTTCGGGTCACAGGCATCGTCATATTTCGTGATAACCAGTTTGTCGCCTTTGATCCCGCCTTTAGCGTTAATGTCGGCCACCGCCTGCTCGGCACCGGTGAATTCCTGGTCGCCGTATTGCGCAACCGGCCCAGACATTGCCCCTACTACCGCGACCTTAATATCTTTTGCCATCGCCGCGTGGCTCATTGCCAGTGCAATGCATCCTGCCAGTAAGGCTTTACCCGTCATTTTCATCCTGAGAGTCCCCATTGTTATGGTTATTGAATTTGTTGTGTTGTTGTTTGTTAGCGCATTATTCTGTTTGTAGGTATAAGAAAAGCATATGACAGCTAACTTAAGGGCGACAGCCGGCGCTACGGCAGCACACTATGCTAAACATAGCGCCATTTGCGATAATTTGGAAAGACATATTTGAAGGTTAGATAACGGGAATGTGACAAAAAAATAACCGCGCCGGAATGCCTCCAGGCGCGGGGGAGCAAGCATCAAAATCACCAGCCCGCAGGCAGGTATCCCAGAGCGGAAGCAACCGCATAAACGGCACTGCAGAGGTAAAGCAACACAATGAAAATTTGAATCAGCGGATGGGTCATAAACGCCGGGCAGGTCCAGCCCGGCGTGACATCACCGCTGCGACGAGCGCCTTTAATCATCAGAATCGGCATAATCGATAAAATCACGCCGCTGAACACGCCGGCAAAATAGAGCGCATTCACGAACGACACCAGCCCGCTGTAGGCCAGCACGAAAGGCGGAATCGCCACCACCAGCAGCACCAGGAAACGCTTCAGGGAGAGTTCGTCGCTGCCCAGGCGGAAGCGGTCAAAGATATTGGTCAGGAAGCTGCCGCCCAGCCCCCAGTACGAGGTCAGCATGGCGCAGAGCGCGAACAGGTTCGCCGAGAAGAACGCCCACTCTCCCAGCGCTTTCCCCCATGAAATGGTCGCCACCTCAGAGATATCGTCCAGGCCGTTAAGCATGATGACCGACATTGGCACCAGGGCCAGTAGCGCGAAGGTTACAACCATGCCAACGATAATCGCCTTCGGCAGCTTCTCTGGTTTATCGGCAAACCCTCGCGCCATCTCCGGCACGATGTACTGCGCCGAGAAACAGAACACCACCACGTTGAATACCGGCACCATGTACAGCCAGTTGCCTTCCAGCAGGTAGCCCACGCTGGTCGTTTCTTTTAGCAAGGTGGCGATAACCAACACCGCGATCATCACCACCATGCCGATACTGATAAACTTTTCCCCGCGCCCGATGGCCTTCAGGCCCATATACAGCACGCCTGCGGCAGGAATGAAAAACAGCACGCTGCCCAGCGCCGGAGAAATACCAAATAAGGAGTGCAATAGTTTGCCGCTGCCGGTCATATAGGCGGTCAACGCGCCCACGCTGTTCACGCAAACCGAGAGGAACATCATCAGCGCGCCAAAGCGACCGACGTAGCGCAGCGACAGTCCGCTGAGCTGCAAATGCTGGCGAGTACGCAAGGTAGATTCGGCGACGTAAAGCATCGTCACGGTGGTCAGGCTGCCCACGAGCACCAGCCAGAACAGCAGCGGCCAGAAGCCAGCTTTGCTCGACGCATAGGCTATGGAAAGCACACCCGCGCCGATGTTGGTGCCGACGATCATCGACACGCCTTCAACGAAGCTCAGGGATTTACCGGGGACAGCCGTTCGCTCCCCGCGCGCGATGGCGGGAGAGAAGGTGGAGTTTTCAGACATAATATTTTCCGTATTACTCCGGCGGTAACGCCCGCCGGAAAACAGGGGATATCAGGGTGATAAACCACTTCACGCTGGGCAACAAAACCTTGTGTTATGACGGGCTTCCCTGCCGCCGCACAGTACGGGGCTTTAGCCCTTCAGCACCTGGGACAGAATGGCCAGCGCTTTGGTGAACTGAGCATCAGGAATGGTCAGAGGATAAAGGAAGCGGATAACGTTACCGTAGACGCCGCAGCTCAGCAGCAGCAGCCCTTGTTCCTGAGCCTTCAGCTGAACTTCGCGGGTAAATTCCGGCGAAGGTTTCCCGGTCTGCGGATCGTTAAACTCCACCGCCACCATCGAGCCTTGCCCGCGTACGTCAACAATGGCCGGGCAGCCTTGGCGAGCCTGGTTCAGCACCTCTTTCAGGTGTTCGCCAAGCTGGTTTGCACGCTTGCACAGCTGCTCTTCTTTAATCACGTCCAGCACAGCATGAGCCGCAGCAACCGCCAGCGGGTTACCTGCATAAGTGCCGCCCAGGCCACCAGGCGCAGGTGCATCCATCACTTCAGCGCGACCCACAACGCCGGACAGCGGGAAACCACCGGCCAGGCTTTTCGCCATCGTCATCAGGTCGGCCTTAACGTCGTAATAATCCATGGCGAACAGCTTGCCGGTGCGCGCGAAGCCGGTCTGTACTTCATCGGCAATCAGCAGAATGCCGTGGGTATCGCACAGCTTGCGCAGCGCCTGCATAAATTCAGGTGGGGCAACGTTGAAGCCGCCTTCGCCCTGAATCGGCTCCAGCACAATGGCCGCAACCTGATCGGCGGCGATATCCGCTTTAAAGATACGGTCGAGACTTTTCAGCGCATCCTCAGTCGTTACGCCGTGCGCGGCATTGGGGTAAACCGCGTGGTAAACGGAGCCTGGGAATGGGCCGAAACCGATTTTGTAAGGCGCCACTTTGCCGGTCAGCGCCATGGTCATAAAGGTACGGCCATGGAAGCCGCCGCCAAAGGTAATCAGGCCGGGACGTTTGGTGTAGGCACGAGCAATTTTTACAGCATTCTCAACGGCTTCTGCACCGGTGGTGAAGAACGCGGTTTTCGCCGGGCCGTCGATAGGTGCCAGATCGTTAATGCGCTCGGCCAGCGACACATAGCTTTCATAAGGGACAATCTGGTAAGCCGTGTGGGTAAAGGCCTGTAGCTGTTTCTCCACGGCGGCAATCACTTTCGGATGACGATGACCGGTGTTCAGCACCGCAATCCCGGCGGCAAAATCAATAACTTCATTGCCTTCCACATCCCACAGGGTGGCGTTCTCAGCCTTCTCTGCAAAGTAGCTACACATCACGCCCACGCCGCGCGGCGTGGCCTGTAAACGACGCTGATTCAGCTCTGCACTTTTCACCTTGGTCTCTCCTGTTATGTCAGTCACTTTATCGCAACAAATCAGAAACAATGTCGTTTATTTACACAGGTATTGGCCCTATAATCGAGTACCAATTCAGATTATCTGAGGGATCCAATTGCGAGATTTAGTGGGTGATTTGATTCTTGTCCGGCTGCAGGAAGAGACCGACAATCTGCTGCATAAGCGCCTTTACAATGCGCTACGCCGCTCAATTCTGGATGGTTCATTGCCGCCCCATGGCCGCCTGCCCGCCTCCCGCGATCTGGCCAGCGAACTCAGTATTTCTCGTAACACTGTATTAACAGTTTACGAGCAGCTTATGACTGAGGGGTACGTTTCCTCCCGCCAGGGCAGCGGAACATTTGTTGAAAAAACGCTGCCGGATCGCTTCACCTCCACAGGGAACGTTGGCGAAAGCGGCGCGCCCCCTGCCCCGGAGGTTTCAATTTCCCGCCGCGGCCAGCATCTTTTGTCCCAGGTCAGCGCCAGCCCGCGCCAGTGGGGAGCTTTTATTCCTGGCGTCCCTGACGTTAACGCTTTCCCTCATCCGCTATTCAGCAAGATTCAGGCGCGCATCAGCCGCCGTCCTAGACCCGAACGCCTGAGCTATAGCTGCAACGGCGGTACGCCTGAGCTGCAGCATGCCCTTGTCGACTACCTGCGGGTTTCACGCGGCGTAAACTGCCAGGTCGACCAAATTCTTATCACCGAAGGGATCCACCAGGCTATCGATCTGGTCACCCGGATGCTGTGCGACAGGGGCGATCTGGCGTGGATCGAAGAGCCTTCTTACTGGGGAATTCGTCACGTGCTGACGATGAATGACGTGCGGATCACACCGCTCACCGTCGACGCGAACGGTCTTTGCCCGCCGGAGACGGTAACAGAAGCGCCGCGCTTAATCTTCGTCACGCCGTCTCATCAGTACCCGCTGGGCGCGGTGATGAGTCTGGAGCGTCGTCAGCGCCTGCTGGCCCTTGCCCGCCAGCACGGAAGCTGGATTATTGAAGATGATTACGACAGCGAGTTTCGCTTCTCAGGCCAGCCGATCCCCGCTCTGCAGGGGCTGGTCGCCGAGGCGCCGGTGGTTTACATCGGTACCTTCAGCAAAACGCTTTATCCAGGGCTCAGGCTCGGCTACGTGGTGCTGCCGCGCCCGCTGATAAATGACCTGAAAACAGCGCATGCGGAGCTGTATCGCGGCGGCCACTCGCTTATCCAGCAGGCGCTGGCGGAATTTATTACTGCCGGGCACTATTCGGCCCATATTCGCCGTATGCGCCTGCTGTACGGCCGTCGCCGCGCCTTCCTGACCGAGCTTATCTCCCGCCACTGCGGGCCTCAGGCGCTGTCCGATTTCAGCGACAACGCCGGGCTGCATCTGATTTTGAACCTGCCGGATGAGGCCGATGATGTGGCGATTGCGCAACGTGCCAACGCCCGCAATATTCTGGTGCGGCCGCTGTCGCGTTACTACCTGACCGGGCAGCGCAAGAAGGGGTTATTGATGGGGTTTGCCAGCCTGCCGGAGAGCGAAATGGAGGCGGCGTTTGCCGTGCTGCTGGAATGTATGCCGGAAGCTAAAAAGCAAAACGCCCCAGCATAAAGTGGGGCGTTATCGGTGCGCGGTACGGTATCGGCGTTAAGCTTCGATAGCGGCGCGCAGTTTTTTCATCGCGTTCTTTTCAAGCTGACGAACGCGCTCGGCGGAAACGCCATAGCGGTCAGCAAGTTCCTGCAGCGTGCTCTTGTTGTCTTCATCCAACCAGCGCGCGCGGATAATCTGCTGGCTGCGCTCGTCCAGGCCCTGCATCGCATCGCTCAGCTTGTCGGCGGCGTGAGATTCCCAGTTGTCGTCCTCAATGCCTTCGGCAAAGTTAGAGGATTTATCCTGCAGGAACAGCACCGGCGCCATTGGCTGACCGTCGGAATCGTCGTCGTTAGACATGTCGAAGGTCATATCCTGCGCCGCCATGCGTGATTCCATCTCAAGCACGTCTTTGCTGGACACGCCAAGCTCGTTGGCGACCATTTCGACTTCATCCTGGTTAAACCAGCCCAGACGCTGCTTGGTTTTACGCAGGTTAAAGAACAGCTTACGCTGTGCTTTGGTCGTTGCGACTTTCACAATACGCCAGTTACGCAGCACGTATTCATGAATTTCTGCCTTGATCCAGTGCACCGCAAAGGAGACCAGGCGAACACCCACTTCCGGGTTAAAACGGCGTACTGCTTTCATCAGGCCAATGTTGCCTTCCTGGATAAGGTCTGCCTGCGGCAGGCCGTAACCGGAATAGTTACGCGCAACATGAACAACAAAGCGCAGGTGAGACAGGATCAGCTTTTTCGCTGCTTCCAGACTGCCCTGGTAATGCAGCTTTTCAGCCAGCTCCTTCTCTTCCTCAGCCGTTAACATCGGCCAGGCGTTCGCAGCCCGGATATACGACTCCAGGTTACCAACAGGGGCTAAAGCTAAATTTTGCATTTCTTTGGTCATTCAAACCCTCTCTTAGAGACTTACGTACAGGTTGCCATTTTACTGACTTATGGCACACCGACAACACGTCAGGGGCCAAACCGTAGCATTCACTGTACTCTCAGACAGTGATGTTATCCACAAGTTCAATGTAAAGCTGTGAATAGATTACACACAAAGTGTGACGGTTGTTGCAGCATGGCAGGGGGCACAGCGGTGTAAAACGCACTCCCTGCTGACGACGTTATCGTAGCAGGGAATGAGTATATCAAAAACTTTTTACTCCGGCGTAAAGCGGCGTAAATGTTGAACAGTGGCAAGCCAGGCTGCCAGCCAGCCGATCATCGAAGAGACCAGCAGCAACAGGAGGCACTCGTCAAAGCCAAGGCCGCTGATATCGAACTTCGTGCCGAAGACCTGCGCCACGTCCGTCACCGCCGACGACAGACGCATCACCAGGATCTCAGACAGGATCAGCGACAGGAACGCACCGCTGAACCCGATTAACGCCCCGCCATAAAGGAACGGGCGCAGGATAAATCCGTCGGTAGCACCGATAAGCTTCTGGACGTTAATGGTATCGCGGCGGGCAAAAATGCTCAGGCGCACCGAGTTACCAATCACCAGGAACACCGCCGCCACCATCAGGATGCCGATCATCACCGCCACGCGCCCAACCAGGCCGGTCAGCGCCGCGAGACGGGCAAACCAGCTGTCGTCCATGCGTACTTCATCGACGCCATGAATCTTCGCCACGCGGTCACGCAGCGTATTCAGGTGATCCGTGCTCTGGAAATCGAGTTTAGGGTTAACCACCGCAACCGCCGGCAGCGGGTTCTCTTCCAGCATATCCAGCGCGCCGCCAAAGCCCGACCAGTTACGGAACTCGCCCAGCGCTTCCTCGCGGGAAAGGTAGTTAACTTTATCAACGCCCTCTTCCGCCTGGATAGCGCCCACCACCTGCTGCGCGGCGTTGTCGTCCAGCGCCTTATCGAGGTAAACGGTGATTTGCGGCGACGGATAATACTGGGTGGCCGCCTGGTTCACGTTTTTGTAGACCATATAGCAGACGCTCGGCAGCGTCAGGGAAATAGCAATCACCATCACCGTCAGGAAAGTCGCCAGCGGCTTGCTCTTCAGGTCCTGCAGCGCCCCTTCCCAGGCATAGCGGAACTGCTCGTTCACGCCGCCCTTCAGGGATTTGCTTTTGGACTGCGGCCCTTTGCCACGCTTTTTCACCGAGCGGCCAAGAGCGCCTAACTTATTCAGTTGGTTAATCTTGTCCAGCTTGTTGCTGAAGCGCTTGATATGGTTGAGCGCACTGTGTTTATTCACCTGCCAGGCCTCCATGCAAATGGCCGTCGCTGAGCGTCAACATACGGTAATTGCGACGCGAGATAAGCCCCATATCGTGGGTAGCCATCAGAACAGTCACGCCCACGCGGTTAAATTCTTCAAACAGGCGCAGAATGCCTTCCGACAGCGCATCATCAAGGTTACCGGTCGGTTCATCCGCCAGCAGTACCGCAGGTTTGTTTACTACGGCACGAGCGATGCCGACGCGCTGCTGTTCACCGCCGGAGAGTTGGATAGGAAAGTTCTTCGCTTTGTCCAGCAGCCCGACCTTATCCAGTGCCGCAGACACGCGGCGACGAATATCTTCGCCGCTGGCGCCCGCGATGATCAGCGGGATGGCCACGTTGTCGTACACGGTTCTGTCCATCAGCAGATGGTGATCCTGGAAGATCATGCCAATCTGGCGACGCAGGAACGGCACTTCACGGCTTTTCAGGCGGCTGATATCGTGGCCGCTGAAAAAAATCTTCCCGGCGCTTGGCCGTTCGATACCGCAGATAAGCTTGAGCAGAGTACTCTTCCCTGCGCCAGAATGGCCGGTCAGAAAGGCCATCTCGCCTGGTTGCATATGGAAGGTGATTCCCTGCAACGCTTGTCTCCCACCGAGATAGGCTTTACTGACGTGTTCAAAGCGAATCATTGTTAATCCTCTCGGGCAAAAAGTGCCTCTATAAAGTCGCCCGCATTAAACGGTCGTAAATCAGAAATTTGTTCGCCGACGCCAATGTAGCGAATCGGAATGCCGAACTGGTCTGCCACAGAGAAGATTACGCCACCCTTGGCGGTACCATCCAGTTTGGTCAGGGTGATGCCCGTCAGCCCCACCGCTTCGTGGAACAGTTTAGCCTGGCTTATCGCATTCTGACCGGTGCTGGCGTCGAGGGTGAGCATAACCTCATGCGGGGCATCCTCGTCCAGCTTTTTCATAACCCTGACAATTTTCTTCAATTCTTCCATCAGGTGCGATTTGTTCTGCAAACGCCCTGCGGTATCGGCGATTAACACGTCGATATTACGCGCCTTCGCCGCCTGGATAGCATCGAAGATAACCGAGGCGGAGTCCGCGCCGGTGTGCTGGGCCACGACAGGAATATTGTTGCGCTGGCCCCAAACCTGCAGCTGCTCAACCGCCGCCGCACGGAAGGTATCGCCCGCCGCCAGCATCACGGATTTACCCTGCTGCTCAAACTGACGGGCCAGTTTGCCGATGGTGGTGGTTTTACCCACGCCGTTCACGCCAACCATCAGGATAACAAACGGCGTTTTGCCTTCAATATTCAGCGGCTCATCCACTTTGGCGAGGATTTCGCTCATCTCTTCTTTCAGCAGACCGTACAGCGCTTCGGCGTCGCGAAGCTGCTTGCGGCTTGCACCTTCGGTCAGGTTGGTGATGATTTTACGCGTGGTTTCCACCCCAACGTCGGCAATCAGCAGCTGCTCTTCCAGCTCTTCAAACAGATCATCATCGATTTTTTTGCCGCGGAACAGACTGATAAATCCGGAACCGAGATTTTGTTTGGTTTTGACAAGGCTGCGCTTCAGGCGAGCAAAGAAGCCTTCTTTAGTCGGTTTTTCCTGCTCTTGCAGCGCGGCAATCGGAGCAGCTTCTTCGACAGCCTCTTCTTGCGGTTCGTCATCAAGGACTTCTTGCGCAACGGCTTCATCTTCAACGGCAGCTTCGTGTGCAAACAATTCTTCGTGTGCAAACAATGCTTCGGCTTCAGCCACTTCTTCGTTGACGATCTCGTCCTGCTCGGCCTGCCATTCGTCCGGCTGCTCTGCGGTTTCAACAATCTCTTCCGGCAGCGGCAGCGTTTCGTGCTCAACGGCGGCAACCGGTTGTTCGATGACTTCCGGCTCTTCGACAACAACCGCAGGTTCAATCACCGCAGGTTCGACAACGGCTTCAGGTTCAACAACAGGCTCAGGTTCAATAACCGCCACAGGTTCTGGCTCGGCCACAATCTCAGGCTCAACGGTCACTTCCGGCTCAGGAATCATTTCCGGCTCGGCAACAAGCGCCTTCTCTTCGGCTTCTTCTACGAGCTGCTCGTTAACCTCCACGACCTGCCCGGCAAACTTTTCGGACTCCTCCAGTGAGTGCTCACTAACTAAATCCTGCTTATCCTGCTCAACAGCCTGAGGCTGTTGAGGTTCATCCTGTGTGGAAGCCTGTTCAGTAACCGGTTGTTCTTCTATTACTTTTTGTTCTGTTTCTGCTTCCGGCTGCTGCTCTTTCTGGCCAAATCCCAGCCAGGAAAAAAAGCCACGTTTTTTCTCTTTCGCCATTTGCGACTACACTCCTCGCTGTTAACTCATGGCACAGACCCGATTCTGCTTGCCACGGGCATAAAAAATAGTGCGTTAGTCTATCACTTTCCCGGCGCGGCATCACTCCGGCGGATTAAGGTTTCCTGGCCGGGCGAGCACCGTTAGAATAGCCGCAAAATTTAGCATCGCAGTGAGAGCAATGAAGAAACCCCAATCCGCTGGCTCCGGCCAGATTCGCATCATCGGCGGCCAATGGCGCGGTCGAAAACTTCCGGTTCCCGACAGTCCCGGCCTGCGTCCGACAACGGATCGCGTACGCGAAACGCTGTTTAACTGGCTGGCTCCGTCAATGGTGGATGCGCATTGTCTCGACTGTTTTGCCGGCAGCGGTGCGCTCGGCCTGGAGGCGCTCTCCCGCTATGCCGCCAGCGCAACGCTGATTGAGATGGATCGCGCGGTTTCCCAGCAGTTACAAAAGAACCTGGCGACCCTGAAAGCCAGCCACGGCAAGGTGCTCAACGCCAATACGCTCAGCGTTCTCGCCCAGCCTGGCACGCCGCATAACGTGGTGTTTGTCGATCCGCCGTTCCGTAAAGGGCTGCTGGATGAAACGCTTAGCCTGCTGGAGAAAAATGGCTGGCTGGCGGATGAGGCGCTAATTTACGTAGAAAGTGAAGTGGAAAATGGTCTGCCGGTGGTGCCCGCAAGCTGGGCGTTACACCGTGAGAAAGTCGCCGGTCAGGTGGCTTACCGCCTGTTTATTCGTGAAGCTCAAGGAGCCGCATAATGCCGATTCTGATTAACTTTGGCCGCCTGCTGATGCTTTGCGTCTGGGGTTTTCTGATTTTTAACCTGATTCACCCTTATCCGCGCCCGCTAAACATTTTTGTTAACGTCGCGCTGATCTTTATGGTGATTATGCACGGCCTGCAGCTGAGCCTGCTGAAAGCCACGCAGCCAAAAGACGGCCCGGCGCTTGGCCGTCTTGAGCAGATTAAGATCTTTGTCTTCGGCGTGTTTGAACTGCTTATCTGGCAGAAAAAGCTGCGTCAGGGCAAGTGAGTTTCTTCGGGGACGAAGCTGACAAAGCGCGTCCCCTTATAGCTCAGCGTGCCTTTATCTCCCACCGTTACCGCATTGTATTCCGCCGCTGCTACCCGCATTTTCATCTCCATGCCGCCGCTCTGGGGCGCAAACCAAATCTCATAGCGGATTGAGTCCTCCGGCGGCGTCACTTCCCGCTGGCGCGAGCGCCTGTCATTGGACGGTTTTTCACGTTTGGTCGCCACCACCACTTTTTTTACGCTCAGCGGTGCCGCGTCGTTTTCGATGTTCTGGCGGCGCTGCTGCAGGTAGCGGAAAGAAGCGGCAACGGCTATCACCACAACGATCGCGATAATGAAAATGGGAGGCTTACTCATGGCTTTTTCTCTAATTGTCAGACACTTTTAAGCATAACCCTGGCGCCGCGCCGTTGTCATCTGCGACGCTTAGCCACTAGACTGAATACTGTTACGCCAACAATTAGAATAAGGATATGCCATGCTTTGGTCATTTATTGCTGTTGCGTTATCTGCCTGGATTTACATTGACGCTTCCTGGCGCGGGTCCACCTGGCAGCGCTGGATTTTCAAGCCGGTCACCCTGCTCCTGCTGCTGCTCCTGGCCTGGCAAGCGCCGATGTTTGAAGCTGCGGGCTACCTGATTGTGGCGGGTCTTCTGGCAACGCTTGTCGGCGATGCTCTCACGCTATTACCGACCCAGCGCCTGCTCTATGCGGTAGGCGCTTTCTTCCTTTCACACCTGCTGTATACCATCTATTTCGCCAGCCAGATGACCTTAGCCATCTTCTGGCCGCTGCCTCTTGCCCTGCTGATTATCGGTGCGCTGCTGGTGGCCACTATCTGGACGCGGCTTGAAGCCCTGCGCATGCCTATTCTGACATTTATCGGCATGACGCTGGTGATGGTCTGGCTGGCGGCCGAGCTTTACTTCTTCCGCCCGACGGCCCCAAGCTTCTCCGGGTTTGTGGGTGCCAGCCTGCTGCTGCTGGGCAATATCGTCTGGCTGGTCAGCCACTATCGGCATCGTTTCAGAGGCGACAGCGCGATTGCTGCCGCCTGCTACTTTGCCGGGCACTTCATGATTGTTCGCGCCCTGTATATCTGAGGTTAACGCCTGTCTTCCGCCAGGGAGGCAGGTTCCAGCCTGCGGGTTTTGCCGTAGATAATGGTTAATACCGCAGGCACCGTAAACGCCACCGCGATCGCAATCACCTCATAGATCATCTTTGAATCCGGCCCGCTAAACAGCCCCAGTTCGAACACGTTCAGCACCGGCAGGAAGCTGTAGGTTTTCACCCCCAGCAGCCCGGTAATACCGCCGCCCAGCGCCGCGCCGATGCAGCCAAACACGAAGAGCATGCGGTATTTCAGGTTCACGCCGTACAAAGCCGGTTCGGTAATGCCGAAGAAGGCGGAAAGCGAGGCGGAAATCGCAATTTGCTTATCTTTCAGGTTGCGGGCAATAAAGATAGCGCCGAACGCCGCGCCAAACTGCCCCATAACCGCCGACATAAACATCGCCATAATTGTGTCGTAGCCGTTGACCTGAATGTTAATCAGCGCCAGTGGAATAATGCCCCAGTGCACGCCGAACACCACGAACAGCTGCCCAATCCCCGCCAGCAGCGCGCCGGAAATTACCGGGCTGAGGTTGTACAGCCACGCATAGCCGTTGGCGATGCCAACGCCGACATAATCAGCCACCGGGCCAATCACGGTGAACACCACAAAGCCGCTAATGATCAACGATAAACAAGGCACGAACACCAGCGCGGCAATCTCAGGGATCACCTTTTTCAGCCAGCGTTCGACGTGGCTCAGGAAGAGCACGGCAAACACCGCCGGGATCACTGCCCCGCCGTAGATTTTCACGTTCAGGGCCAGGCCCATGACGTGGAATGCGCCGGGCACGCTGGCATCCGTCAGCGGGAAGATCATCGCGGCCGTCAGCGCCAGGGCGCTAAACTTGTTGGCCTTAAAGCGTTCCGCCGCGGTGACCGCAATAAACATCGGCAGCATGACGAAGACGCCGCTCGACAGCGCATTGAACACGGTAAAAACATAGGAGTGGGTATCGACCAGGTTCATCGTCTGCAACAGAACCACGATACCTTTCACAACCCCAACGCCCGCCAGTACGCCGATGTAAGGGGTGAAAATCGCCGAAAGCGTTGCCAGCAGGCGGTTAATCACCGAGCCCTGCGGCGCGGCGGGCTCCTCTGCGGAAGGCTCGCCCATCTGCGCCGTTATTGCCTGAAAGACTTTTTCAACCTTTGGCCCAATCACAATCTGGAATTGCCCTGGGTTTTCAACCAGCTTGACTACCTCCTGCAACTTATAAAGCTCGTCTTTATTAATCTTACTTTTGTCTTTGAGGGTAAAACGCAAGCGGGTTGCGCAGTGGGTAAGATGCTCTATATTTTCTGCCTCGCCGACGTGCTGAATTATCTGCCGGGCAAGTTGACTGAAGGTAGCCATAATCATTCCTTAGTAGCAAGGTATGGAAATTATTGTTGTGTAGGGTACAGCCCGTATCAGGCGTAATCGCCCGGTTTAGTTTTGCTTTTCACCGCAACGCCAAAATCGGTGAAAATTCGCTGCGGAAGGTTATTCCCTTTCGCCTCGGCAATATGGTGAGCCAGTATCTGGAACGGAATAACCATGATCAGCGGAGCAATAAACTCATCAACATCGGCTTTCACCGCCAGCGTGCGTGGATCGTGGTCCTCGCCTAATTTAATGGTGTACACGTAGTCGGTATATTTCTGCTCATAGGCTTTCAGCAGCAATAAACGTTCGCGAGCCAGGCCCGGCGTATCAATAAAGAACATCCGGTGAGTGCCGTTCACTTCGAAATAGGGCCCGTGCATAAACGCTTCCAGCTCCACGCCCTGGGAAGGAACGCGAATCGTCTCGGCAAATTTGGTTTCCATCTCTTTGATAACGCCGACGCTCGGCCCGTAGCCAATCGAGGTAAATCGCGGAGAGGCAGCCAGCTCATCCTGCCACCTGGTAAAGAAGGCTTCGGTGTCGGCGATGATGCCCGGAATAGCTTTCACTGCCACATCCAGTTTTTTCAGCTCGGCCGCTTCCCGTTCGGCGTCGATCTTCCCGCTGCGGCGAGCCGCAAACACGCCCAGCAGCATGAATTTCAGGATGGTGGCAACGTACCCTTTGGTCACGTAGCCCACGCGCTCTTCGCCAATTTCAATATCAACCACATGGTCAACGTTTCGCGCCAGTTCACTGCCCGTTTTGCTGGTGATGCCCAACGTTTTTACCGGGTGAGTCTGGCGAATATGCTGGATCGCGTTGATGGTCGAGGTGCTTTCCCCACTCTGGGAAACGCCTATCACCAAATCAGCCGTCTCACTGAACTTTTCGTAGTGCTGAAAGTGGAAAGGCTCCTCCACCGTGATGCGCACGTCCGCCAGCTTTTCCACGTAGTATTTCGCACTTTTGATGGCGTTAATGCTGGAACCCGTAGCCAGAACCAACCACTCCTTTTGCCCCTCCAGGACCGGAAGATCGGACGGATAGCGGGCAATCATGGCGCTTAACGTCGCCTGCTCTTCATGGATGTAGGTCATCATTGTCGGTTTCATCGGCTCTCCTGTAATCAAAACCTGAAAACGTTTTCAGGTTTTAGGCTAGAGGAGTCGGGCGAGGCTTGTCAACGCCAGATCGCGCAACTGTTAGCGGGATCAAAAAATATCGCAGAAGGGAAAACGGGCGGACGCCGAAAAAAGCGTTATCCGCCGTTGAAAACTAAGAGGATTCACCGCCGGTCAGGCTGAGAGGGATCTTTTCTGCCGCGGCCACGTCAGCATTCTGATTCAGGATGGCCATTAATCGCCGCATAACCTCTTTGCCAATTAACGCATTTTGATGGTCAACGGTGGTAATGCGTGGAATAAAATATTCGCTGCCGGGAAAATATTCGCAGCTCACTACGGCGATATTTTCTGGCACCGAGAGGTTCTTATCTTTTAGCGCGCGGATGGCACCTTTTGCGACGTGGTCGTTAATTGCCACAATGGCGTCCGGTAAGGCTTCATTGTTAGCAATTAGCGTTTCAATAGCCTCATAGCCATGCTGTAAATAAAAGTTATTCAGCACCACGAAACTATTTTCCACCGGTAACCCTGCTGACTCCAGCTCGGTGCGAAATACCGCTTCACGCTCGCGGGTAATATAAACATTCTTCGACCCGCCGATAAAACCAATCCGCCGGTAGCCTTTATCAATAAGGTGACGAGTCGCTAACCTCACGCATCCGGTCTGGTCACGTTCAACGCAGGCATATTCCACGCCCGGAAGCTTACGCCCCACCACCACGACCGGCACGGTGGCGATGAGTTTTTTCAGCTCCTGCAGATAGGTCGCTGAAATATCGTTGTAGTCGATGTTGCCGCCCAGAATAATCACGCCGTCTATCTGGCTGTCGGTGATGGAATTAAAAATATGCTCTTCGGGCACCACCGGCGCTTCGCGAGAGGTTCTGTTTGCCGATTGAGTGTCGTACAGCGTGACCTTGTAGCCGAGCCGCAAGCTTTCATGCTCAATCTGCGCCACCAGCATCACAAAGTAAGGGTTACTGATATCCGAAACGACAATTGCCAGCGTCTGGGTTTTCTTCGAGATCATCCCGCGCGCGAGTAAATTTGGGCTGAAATTATGTTCCTGAATCACTTTTTCAACCCGGCTGCGCGTTTTGTCTGCCACCCAGCTGTTGTTGTTCAGTACCCGGGAGACGGTGGCGATGGACACCTGCGCCAGCTCCGCAATATCTTTGATTGTCAGTGGTTTTTTCATCGACTCATTCTCATCCCGACCTGCGGATAATACTAGGGGAAGCGCCCTGGGGAAGCAAAGGCCAATGCTGAAAACTGCCGCCCGTGAGCCAGAAACGTTATCAGGCAAAAAAGGGGCTTGACTCTGGAGTTGACTCCAGAGAGTAACATCGCTAATGAGAAAATTATCATTACCGGAGGGCGCCATGCTCAACACACCTCAAGACGGCAAAAAGCCACCGCAGTTTGCGTTTGCCAAACTTAGCCCGCTGCAGGCGGAAGGCCCCTCCTGCTGCGCCGATGACGCCTGCTCCGCGCAGAATCCAGAGCCGGAAATCGCCGACAACGGCAGCCGCTACAGCTGGCTCGTTGAGGGGATGGACTGCGCGGCCTGCGCCCGCAAAGTGGAAAATGCGGTGAAACAGATTAGCGATGTTCAGCAGGTTCAGGTGGTGTTTTCTACCGAAAAACTGCTGGTCAGCTCTGCGCGCGACGTTCGCAGTGAGGTAGAAAAAGCCGTCAAGGCCGCAGGCTACACCCTGAATGCAGGCAATGCGCCGAAGCAGGAAAAAAGCCGCAGCCTGCAGGAAAACCTGCCGCTGATCCTGCTTATTGTGCTGATGGTGATTAGCTGGGGGCTCGAGCAGTTCAACCACCCGCTCGGCAACCTGGCGTTTATCGCCACCACGCTGGTTGGCCTGTGGCCAATTGCTCGCCAGGCGGTCCGCCTGATCCGCAGCGGCAACTGGTTTGCCATTGAAACGCTGATGAGCGTCGCGGCCATCGGCGCACTGTTTATCGGCGCTACCGCCGAAGCAGCGATGGTCTTGCTGCTGTTTCTGATCGGCGAACGTCTCGAATCCTACGCCGCCAGCCGTGCGCGCCGGGGGGTAAGCGCCTTAATGGCGTTAAAGCCGGACGTCGCTATTCGCCTCCGGGACGGCGAGCGCGAAACCGTCGCTCAGGCCGAGCTTCGCCCCGGCGACGTTATTGAGGTCGCCGCCGGTGACCGACTGCCGGCCGACGGTCGCCTGCTCAGCGGTTTTGCAAGCTTTGATGAAAGTGCCTTAACCGGGGAATCCGTGCCGGTAGAGCGCCAGCAGGGCGAAAAAGTCGCCGCAGGCAGCACCAGCGTGGATCGCCTTGTTCAGTTGGAGGTGATTTCCGAACCCGGCGACAGCGCCATCGACCGCATTCTGCGGTTGATTGAAGAAGCCGAGGAGCGCCGCGCGCCCATCGAACGCTTTATCGATCGCTTTAGCCGGATTTACACGCCGATTATCATGCTTCTCGCGTTACTGACCGCCGTCGTTCCTCCTTTGCTGTTCGGGCAAACCTGGGAACCGTGGATCTATAAAGGCCTGACGCTGCTGCTTATCGGCTGCCCGTGCGCGCTGGTTATCTCCACGCCTGCGGCCATTACTTCCGGCCTTGCCGCAGCCGCACGCCGTGGGGCGTTGATTAAAGGCGGCGCGGCGCTGGAGCGTCTCGGTCAAATCCAGCAGGTCGCCTTCGATAAAACCGGCACGCTCACAGCAGGTAAACCGCAGGTCACCGCCATTGCCGTGGCAGACGGGATAGAAGAAGACCAGCTTCTGGCGCTCGCCGCCGCAGTAGAACAGGGTTCAACGCACCCGCTGGCTCAGGCCATTGTGAGCGCAGCACAACAGCGTAATTTGCCAGCTTTCGTCGCGGAAAATCACCGCGCGCTGGCCGGGGTTGGCGTTGAAGCGAATATCCAGGGTGAAACGCTGTTGCTCAGCTCACCGTCCAAACTTGACGCTCAGGCACTCAACGAAGCCTGGCAGCAACGTATCGCGAAGCAGGAAGAAGAGGGCCAGACGGTCATCGTGGTACTGCGTTCAGGGCAGCTGCTGGGCACCATCGCCATGCGTGACACTTTGCGCAGCGACGCGCGTGAAGCAGTTACTGCCCTTCATCAACTGGGCATTCAGGGCGTGATGCTGACGGGGGATAACCCACGCGCGGCGGCGGCAATAGCCAGCGAACTGGGCATTGATTACCGCGCCAGCCTGCTCCCGGCAGACAAAGTGGCGGCGGTGAACAAACTGAATGCCACCGCGCCGCTGGCGATGGTCGGCGACGGCATTAACGATGCGCCGGCGATGAAAGCAGCCACCATCGGTATTGCCATGGGCAGCGGCACGGACGTCGCGCTGGAAACCGCAGATGCCGCCCTGACCCACAACCGCCTGACCGAACTGGCAAGCATGGTGCGGCTCGCCAGAGCCACCCATAACAACATTCGCCAGAACGTGACGATTGCGCTGGGGCTGAAGGGGATTTTCCTGGTCACCACCCTGCTCGGCCTGACCGGCCTGTGGCTGGCGGTGCTGGCAGACTCAGGCGCTACCGCGCTGGTAACGGCGAACGCCATTCGCCTGCTGCGGAAGAAATAGTTTTCGAGGCATCTTCCGGATTTTTACTCAATCAATGGAGCAAGGACGCTCACGTGTAAAAATGAATCCCCCGCCCGCAAGTTGACTGATTGGCAACTTGCGGGCATAATTATTGCCAATCAGTCAACTTCAGGATGAAGTGATGCATCTGATTACGCTGAAGACGCTTATAGAAGCGGGTCAAAGATTTCCCAGACATAAGCAGGAACTGCAAATTCTCGGCAAAGTGCTGGAAAAAGGCTTCTTTCCAACGCCGGAATCACTTAAGCGGATTTATCCTTCACTGGATAACTTTAAGTACCTCGATAAACATTACGTCATCAATATCGCCGGCAATGAACTCAGGCTGATTGCGCTTATCTTTTTTACCAGCCAGAAGTTCTACATCCGCCATATCATGACGCACAGCGAATACATGCGGTTTACTGAAACACACCGGGGAAAGAAGAGATGATTGCTGATGCGCTTAAAGCCGCCGAAGCATTGAAAACGGCGGTTCCACTGCTGGGTGGCAGCACCAGAGAAAAAGATTATCTGGCGGCGCTGGAGCTGGTCGAATACCTGCTGCTCAATGACCCAGAAAATCCACTGGTTGAGATTGTCAGCAGCAAAATCTCTGCCTGGGAAAACGCACAGCCTGAAGTACAGACGTTCCGAGCGGAAATGCAGGCAATCCCGGCCGGGATAGCCATGCTGAAAACCCTGATGGAGCATCACCAATTAAAACAGAGCGATTTTCAGCAAGAGATTGGCAGCAAGTCGATGGTCTCCCGCATTCTCAGCGGCGAACGACAGCTAACCACCGAACACATCCGCCGGCTTTCCCGGCGCTTTGGCATCTCACCTGCCCTCTTTTTCTGAGAGGGATCAGTGGCTCTTACGCAGCAAATAGCGGTAAGGCAGCGCGTCGGTTTCGCTGGCAACCAGCTCATGTTCCATAAAGCGGCAGAAACCGGGGATATCGCGCGTGGTGGCCGGGTCGTCGGCTATCACCAGCAGCGTTTCGCCTACGGGCATATTGCGCACGGTTTTGCGCACCATCATCACCGGCTCCGGGCAGCGCAGGCCAAGGGCATCCAGCGTATGGTCGGGGGTTGCGAACAAATCGGTCATAGCACTCTCAGGTCGTCAAAAACCGCGCTAGTTTACGCCGGGGAAAATCTGGCGCAAGCCGCGTGAACGATTGCGTTAAAATTAACCATTGCAATGAAAAGCTAAAGCAGTATCATCCCCGCGCTTTACATTTTTGACTGGGTTCCCTCACCCCACTACTAAAAAGGCTACAACATGATGCAGTTCAGCACTCGCCAGCGCACTAATGCGCTGTTTTGGCTATCGCTTTTTCATTTGCTGGTGATCACCTCCAGTAACTATCTGGTTCAGCTTCCGGTCTCCGTCTTCGGGTTTCATACGACCTGGGGCGCCTTCAGCTTCCCGTTTATCTTCCTGGCGACCGACCTTACGGTGCGTATTTTTGGCGCTCCGCTGGCGCGACGAATTATTTTTGCGGTAATGATCCCGGCGCTGGTTATCTCCTACGGCATCTCGGCCCTGTTTTACATGGGAAGCTGGCAGGGCTTTGAAGCGCTAACCCACTTCAACCTGTTCGTCGCCCGTATCGCAATCGCCAGCTTTATGGCCTATGCGCTCGGCCAGATCCTCGACGTGCACGTCTTCAACCGCCTGCGTCAAAACCGCTGCTGGTGGTTAGCGCCTACCGCTTCCACGCTGTTTGGTAACGTGAGCGACACGCTGTCGTTCTTCTTTATCGCCTTCTGGCGCAGCCCGGACGCCTTTATGGCCCAGCATTGGGTAGAAATCGCCGTGGTCGATTACTGCTTCAAGGTTCTTATCAGCCTGATTTTCTTCCTGCCGATGTACGGCGTATTGCTGAATATGCTGTTGAAACGCCTCGCAGATAAATCCGAAATCTCCGCGCTACAGCCAGGTTAAACGCGGGCTGAATATCTTGTGTTAAGATGCAGGCATCGGCCTTGTGGCTTGCTAACGGAAAGGAATAACGCGATGCGCAACCTGGTAAAATATGTCGGTATTGGCCTGCTGGTAGTGGGTCTTGCCGCCTGTGACAACAACGACAGCAAAACCGCTACCGCCGGTAGTCAGGCAGCCAGCAGCGCCAGCGGCCAGCCTATCGAACTGCTGGACGGCAAGCTGAGCTTCGCCCTGCCGGCAGACATGACCGATCAGAGCGGCAAAGTGGGTACCCAGTCCAACAACATGCACGTTTATTCTGACGCGACCGGCCAGAAAGCAGTGATCGTGATTGTCGGCGACAACACTACCGACGACCTTGCCGCGCTGGCAAAGCGTCTGGAAGAACAGCAGCGCGCGCGTGACCCGCAGCTTCAGGTCGTGACCAACAAATCCATTGAGATCAAAGGCCACGAGCTGCAACAGCTGGACAGCGTTATCTCCGCCAAAGGCCAGACCGCCTACTCTTCCATCATCCTTGGGAAAGTGGACGACAAGCTGCTGACCATGCAGATAACGCTGCCTGCGGATAACCAGCAGCTGGCGCAGACCAACGCGGAAAACATCATCAATACCATCGCCATCAAGTAAGCGTTGCGCGATGCATCAATGGCTCCGCCTCTCGCGGGGCCATTTTTTTCTTCATTTTCAGACAGACTGCCGCAGCCTCGCGCCCGGGAAGCACTACACTAAAAGCACCGTTTCCTGACAGGACGTCTGCATGACTCCCCCTCAACTCGATAAAACCGGCCTGCATATTTTGCTCAAGCTTGCCGCGTTAGTGATTATTCTCGCTGGCATTCACGCCGCCGCCGACATCATCGTTCAGCTGCTGCTGGCGCTGTTCTTCGCCATCGTTCTCAACCCGCTGGTCACCTGGTTTATGCGCCGGGGCTTTAACCGCCCGCTGGCCATAACCATCGTGGTGCTGGTGATGCTGGTGGTGCTCACTTTACTCGTTGGCGTGCTGGCAACGTCGATGAACGATTTCATGGAACAGATGCCGCAGTTCAACAAACTGCTGACGCAGAAGGTGCGAGAAATAGAACATGCGATGCCGTTCCTGCATTTGCCGCTGTCGCCGGAACGTATGCTGCAAAAGCTCGACTCCGACAAGCTGATGACCTTTGCCACCACCTTAATGGCCGGTCTTTCAGGGGCGATGGCCAGCATTTTACTACTGGCGATGACGGTGATTTTTATGCTGTTTGAAGTGCGTCACGTGCCCTATAAGCTGCGCTTCGCGCTGGCAAATCCGAAGCTTCACATCGCCGGCATGCACCGCGCGTTAAAAGGCGTCACCCACTATCTGGCGCTGAAAACGTTTATCAGCCTGCTGACCGGTATCATTATCTGGCTGGGATTAAAGCTGCTGGGCGTGCAGTTTGCGCTGATGTGGGGCGTGCTGGGCTTTCTGCTCAACTACATTCCCAACATCGGCTCGGTTATCTCTGCCGTGCCGCCGATGATTCAGGCCTTCTTGCTTAACGGCACCTATGAAATGCTGATGGTCGGGGCGCTGTTCCTGGTGGTGCACATGGTGCTGGGGAATATTCTGGAACCCCGCATGATGGGGCGCGGGCTGGGGATGTCGACCTTTGTGGTATTCCTCTCGCTGCTGTTCTGGGGCTGGCTGCTCGGCCCGGTGGGCATGCTGCTCTCGGTGCCGCTGACCAGCGTCTGTAAGATCCTGATGGAGTCGACCCAGGGCGGGGCGAAACTGGCTATTCTGCTGGGGCCAGGCAGGCCAAAAAGCCGTTTACCGGGATAATCTCAGCTATTTTTTATCACGCCTGGCGATGCTGTGCAGCATCGCCTCGCCAATTTCCCGCTCGCCTTTCGCCATCAGCCCCTGAGCGGCTCCGGCCCGATCCTCAAGCTTTTTGTTCTGCCCGAGTTTTGTCTTGCCGATAAGCGAGGCCAGAGGAATTTCTATTCCGATAATGGCCTTCAGCATTGAGTCGATAAACGCCGGCGGCGCATCGCTGACCTGCCACGGCATTTCCATCGGCGCCTCCTGCTGGCGCGTCAGGCTGGTTATCTGTTGCAGCACGAAATCTGCATCATCCCGCACGGTGATTTTCCCTCGCGCCTGCACGGTCTGATAGTTCCAGGTCGGCACCTCTTTATGATGTTCCAGCTTGCCCGGATACCAGCCAGGAGAGATGTACCCCTGCGCACCGCGAAACACGACCAGCACTTCCTGCTCCGGCTGAAGTGAGCGCCACAGTGGGTTAGCCCGGGCGATATGAGCCCGGAGCGTGCCGAGTTCGCCCTGCTCGGGGCAAAGTTCAAAGGGGATATCAAAAGCGTCCGGCACGCCTGCACTCTGCACGATCAGTATGCCCAGAGGATTAGCCCGGATAAGCCCCTGCAGCACATCAATATCGTGCTCCTGGAAATGACGAGGAATGTACATTGGCAGCCCTTTATTGGCGGTAATTTTACCCAGCTTATGGCCGAAGTGGTTTATGATAAAGAACCACATTCCCGCAATATGACCGAGCCACAATGCATGTCACGTAAAGCCCGAGCCGTAGATATTCCCGCCATCGGCGAACTTGACCGCCGCAGCGGACAGCTAAGCTTGCAGCTGGCCAAAGCGCTGAAAAATGCCATCCATAAAGGCGAGCTGAAAAGCGGCGACCTGTTGCCCTCCACGCGCGTGCTGGCTGGCGCACTGAATGTGGCGCGCGGCACCGTGCTGGAAGCGTTCGAACAGCTGGTTGCGGAAGGTTTTCTGGAATCCAGACACGGCTCCGGCACCAGAGTGGCCTACGCGCCGGAAAGCCCGCAGCCGGTTCAGCCAACACGTCCTGGAGCAACAATTCCGCTTTCTGCCCAGGCGCAGGCATTTGCCAAAGTCGGCGAGCAGCTAAAAACGCTGGCCCCAAAGCCGTTTGCCGTTTCCGTGCCTGTAGGCGACACCGCCCCGGACGACGTGTGGCGCAGGCTTGGCAACCGTATTCGCGCCCGCGGAGCCGGGGCACCTTCGGGCTATGCCGACCCGCAAGGCGCGCTGGTCCTGCGTGAAGCTATCTGTGAATACGTCAGAAAGTCGCGCTCGGTGCGCTGCACGCCGGAGCAGGTCATCATCACCTCCGGCAACCAGCACGGCCTGTACCTGACGCTGCAAATCCTGCTGGAGGCGGGGGATTCAGTGTGGATGGAGGAGCCCGGCTACCCTGGCGCCACGTCGCTGTTTGAGACGATGTTCCGCGACCGCAAGATGGTAAGAGTCGCCGTTGACGACGAGGGGCTGGACGTTGAGTCAGGCAAAAAGCTGGCTCCTGACGCCCGCGCCGCGTTCGTTACGCCCTCGCATCAATACCCGCTAGGCATGCCGCTCAGCATGTCGCGCCGCGCCGCTTTACTGGAGTGGGCGCAGGCAAATCAGGCCTGGATAATTGAGGACGACTACGACAGCGAGATGCGCTACGCGGGCCATCCGTTCCCGGCTCTGCAGGGGCTGGGACCGGAGAACGTTATCTACCTCGGCACCTTCAGTAAAATCCTCTTCCCGTCTTTGCGCCTCGGCTATGCCGTGGTGCCTGAGCAGCTGGTTTCGGCCTTTTGCGGAGCACGCATCCTGATGGACAGGCAGCCGCCGGGGGCTGACCAGCACGTGCTGGCGAGCTTTATTTCCGAGGGACACCTCGACCGCCACCTGCGAAAAATGCGCGGCGTTTACGCCGAAAAACGTCGGGTACTGATGGCGGCTGTAGAACAATACATTTCCCCGGACGTGGCCTGGCTTCAGCCCTGTGACCAGGGCATGCACATGGTGCTTTGGCTGCGCCAAGGCCTGGACGATCACCAGGTTGTGGAGCGGGCGATGCAGGCCGGAATTGCCGTCCGTGCGGTGTCGCATATGTTTACGCCAGGCAGGCAGAAAGCCGGTATTTTGCTCGGGCTCGGCGGCTACAGTGACGAAGAGATCGTTCGTGCCGTGCAGCGCCTGAATGAAGTGCTATGCTCTAGTGCATCCCTGATTACGCCATAAAACTGGCAGGAGACTGATTATGCTTACGTTTTTAGAAAAAGATGAACCTGAAGAAAGCGCTACCCCCGCCAATGCATCAGGGCTAATGCAGCAAAAAATGCTGGATTCACGCTCGATCATTATCTCCGGTGAGATAACTCAGGCGATCACCAAAGAGGTGGTGTCCCAACTGTTGCTGCTGCAAAGCATCAACGACAAGCCGATTAAGCTGTATCTCAACAGCCAGGGCGGCCACGTTGAGGCGGCGGACACCATTCATGACGTGATCAAATTCATCAAGCCGGAAGTCCATATCATCGGCACCGGCTGGGTTGCCAGCGCCGGGATCACCATCTTCCTGGCCGCGGACAAAAAGCACCGCTATTCGCTGCCAAACACCCGCTTTATGATTCACCAGCCGCTGGGCGGCGTGCGCGGCCAGGCCACGGACATTGAGATTGAAGCCAGAGAGATTATTCGCATGCACGAACGCGTGAACAAGATGATCTCAGAAGCCACCGGCCAGCCGCTGGAAAAGGTGAAGCAGGACACCGACCGCAATTACTGGATGTCGCCGAAAGAAGCTATCGATTACGGCATTGTCGGGAAAATCATTACCCGCTTCTCGGAGCTGAATATCGACTAGCAGCCGGATAAAATGAACAAGAATCACCAGGCCACCCACGCTTAATTAAAAAATTTTCTGCCTGATTTTCCGTTTCGCGTGACCTCTCTGAAGCAGTACTTCTCGTTACTCACCTTCAGGGATACATCATGACGATAAAAAATAACGGAAAGGCTACGGCCATTTCCGACGCGAGCCAACCTGCACAGCTCCCTCGCGCCCCGCTTGCGTCTGGCATTGCTTTATCCGGCCTGCTGGCGCTGGCAACCGGTTTACCCACGTTTTCCTGGGCGACAGAAGCCTCCTCAGCCGCCAGTCAGGCGTTTTCCGTGCCTGCCGGGCCTTTGAGCAGCGCCCTGCAAACGCTGGCAAGCGATGCCAACGTGATGCTCGTTTTCACCCCAGACCAGGCTGCGAATAAAACCACTTCGGGCCTCAAGGGGCGCTACTCGGTACAGAGTGCGTTTGACCATCTGCTGTCAGGCAGCGGCCTGAAAGCCGTTCGCGAGGGAAACAGCTATCGACTCGTCTCCACGGGAGCCGCCGCCGGTGAAGCCGCGCCGATTAGTGTGCCGGAGCTTTCCGTGGTCAGCGGCCTGGACGACAGCGTGGTGGCCGGGCGCTCAACGCTGAAGAAAGAGAATATCGAGCGGATCCAGGCGGATAACGTCGCCGAACTGCTGGATAAACTGCCGGGCGTCTCTTCTGCCGGTTCACCGCGTCCGGGCGGGCAGAGCCTGAACATCTGGGGCATGGGCGGCATGGAAGACATCAAAGTGACGCTGGACGGCGCGCCCAAAGGGTTTGAGAAGTACCGCCAGGGTTCGGTGTTTATCGAGCCGGAGCTTATCAAGCAGATCGACGTCGATAAGGGCCCGTTTAACCTCGCCAACGGCAACGGCGGCTTCGGCGGCAGCATTAAAATCGTCACCAAAGACGCGGCCGACCTGCTACAGCCCGGTGAAAACTTTGGCGGCATGCTGAAGTACGGCTTCCACACCAACGATAACCAGAATATCTACAGCGGGGCGCTGTACGGCAAAACGCCGGAAGGCTTTGCCGACGGTATGCTCTACGCCAGCAAACGCGACGGCGGCAACATTACCCGCCCGGACGGCACCCATTTCGACTATTCCGCCAACCGGCAGGGCACCTGGCTGGCAAAAACCAACCTCTATCTGACCGACTCGCAGACGCTGACGCTCTCGGCCATGCATTCGGAATCCACAGGCTGGCAGCCTTTTGCCGCCAAGCGGGACGACATCGCCGCCCCCAGTCAGGCCGATATCAACAAATACGGGTTCGACGAAGCCTGGCGCAGGAAGCTGGTGTACCGCAACCAGACCGATGAAAACTACTCCGTGAAGTGGAATCTGGCCCCGGCGGAAAACCCGTGGATAGATCTGACGCTGAGCTATGCCTGGTCCAAAACCAAACAGCACGACACTCGCCCTGACTCCGCAGGCACTTCCAGCTTCCTCGGCACGCTCGGCAATGAGAGCTGGGTGGACTACAAAGACAACCTGGTGGAGGTCAGTAACAAGAGCCGTTTCAGCACCGGGCCGGTGGATCACCTGCTGGAAATCGGCGCGAGCTGGCATAAAAATCAACGCGACGCGCTGATGTTCTACCCTGGTTACAAGAAGAACGCGGCCTACAACTATGGCTACTTCCAGCCGTATTACATGCCTGCCGGGGAGCAGCAAACGCGCGGCCTGTATATCCAGGACAGCATGACGCTCGGCAGCGTCACCGTTACGCCAGGCGTGCGCTACGACAGCGTGACGAATACCGGCGAGCCAAATATCGCCTCAATGTACAACAGCAGCGATCCGAAAGTCGGCCACGATTACAGCAGCAAAAGCTATCACGGCTTTACGCCTGCGCTTGGGCTGGTCTGGAAGGCCACGCCGAATATGTCGCTGTTTGCCGACGTCACTCGTACATGGCGTGCGCCGACGATCGACGAGCAGTACACCGTACAGTACGCGCTGTCTAACGTCTCCGGCACCAGCCGCGACCTGAAGGTTGAAACCATCCACAGCGTTCGCGGTGGGATGATCCTCAACTTCAACGACCTGCTGGCAGACGACGACAGCGTGCAAATCCGCACCACGCTGTTCCGCAACCGTGGCAAAGACGAAATTTTCTATCGCCGCGGCGTACTGTGCGGGGCGCAGTCGGTGAAAAGTGGCGCGAACTGCGGCTCTCCGCTGTCGAACTACCGTAACCTGCCGGGATACACCATCCAGGGACTGGAAATTGAGTCGTTTTACGACAGCCACCGCATGTTTGGCAGCCTCTCGTTCTCCACCATTCGTGGCCAGCGTGATGCTTCACCGCGCGACCCTTGGGGTAATAAAACCTGGATCGCAGAAATTCCGCCCGTCACCGCACACACCACGCTGGGCGTAAAAGCCCCGGAATGGAACATGACGTTCGGCTGGACGATGGATATGGCGCGCAAGCAGGACCGTTCGCCGCAGGACGGTGACCCGTTAGCGGGCATCTGGGCACTACCAAAAACCAAAGGCTATGCCCTGCAGGGGCTGTTTGCCACCTGGCAGCCGGAACAGGTTAAAGGCATGGAGGCGCGCGTTGCCGTCGATAACCTGTTCAACACCGACTACTACCCGTATCTGGGCGAGTCCGTCTCCGGCATCGGGCGCAACATCAAGCTGAGTATTTCTCAGAAATTCTAATGTGTTACCCGCAGCGCCAGCCCTGGCGCTGAAACTGATGACACACCTAATGCGGATAAAAATGCTGCAATGTGTCACCAGAAAAATAAACAGGAAAATCAATGCATTGATTTTCGGCTGATAACCACAAAGAGGGAAAAACCACGTTTTTTCCCTCTTTGTCAGAAACCTAAGTGCCAGCCCAGGCGCTGCGTTCTCATTGCTCGCAAAAGTACATTAATACTCCGCAATCTCTTGACATAAAAATAGAGAAATGAAAATAATAATGATTATCATTTAATATTTATCACGCCCTGATACCGATCGATGGTGAGTCACGTCATGTCCCGTTCCCAACAGGTTGCACAGCAGCTTTACTGCGATCATCAGCGCTGGCTTTACCACTGGCTGCGCAATAAGGTCGGCTGCCCGGAACAGGCGCAGGATCTTACTCAGGATACCTTTATTAATATCCTGGTCAGCCCCGATCTGGTTTCCATTCGCCAGCCGCGCCCTTTCCTCGCCACGGTTGCCCGGCGGCTGATAGCCAACCATTATCGCCGCAAGAAAATCGAAGAGGCCTGGCTGGACGCGCTGGCCTCCCAGCCGGAACAGGAACACCCTTCCCCCGAAGCCAGGCTGCTGATTCTGGAAGTGCTGGAACAGATTGATGCGGCGCTGGACGGCCTGCCTTCTCAGGTCAGAGAAGCCTTCCTGCTGGCACACCTGCAGGGCATGCGCTATTGCGACATTGCCGAACGCCTGCGCGTTTCCAGCAGCTCCGTTAAGCAATATCTTCAGCGCGCTAACCTGCACTGCTTCTTTGCCCTAAGCTGATGATCCCCGAACGTTTAGTCGACCGAAACGGGCAGGAACTCAACCGCAATAGCGCTTACGCTGCGGCGTCATGGCTTACGCTGATGATGTCTGACGAGGTGAGCGAGCAGGACAAAAAGAACTGGCAAAACTGGCTGGCGGAGAGCGCCGATAACCAGCGTGCGTGGCGGCACATTGAAGCGGTATGCGCCGGCTTCAGGCAGGTTGACGGCAAGCTGGCGCAGAAAAGCCTCTCCTCGTTAAAAAACAGCGGCAGGCGTCGCGCCTTAAAAGGGCTAGGCGCTTTACTGCTGGTCGGAGGCTCGCTTGAGTGGGGCAGGCAGCAGCACGGCTGGGAAACGTTCACGGCCGATTACCGCACCGCAACGGGCGAACAGCGACAGGTTGAACTCAGCGAAGGTAGCCAGTTGCTGCTGGACACCCAAACCGCGCTAAACGTAAATTTTACCGGGCAGCAGCGTCAGATTGAGCTGCTCAGCGGCGACCTGCTGATTACCACCGGGCAGCGTGAAAAGCTGTCGGCCTGGCCCCGGCCTTTTAGCGTGACGACACCTCACGGTAAAGTGCTGGCTCTCGGCACTCAATTCCGCGTAAAGCTGGAGCCGGAACGTACTCGTATTGCCGTTTACCACGGAGCCGTGCGTCTTTATCCGCGTAGCTCGGGGCTGGCCGGGCTGCAGCTCGGCGCGGGCCAGGGAGCATGGCTGACGCAAGAACAGTCCGGGGGCCTGCACGGCGGTGAAAAAGAGCCCGGCTGGGTTCACGGTAAACTGCTGGCCGACAATATGCCGCTCGGGGATTTCCTGCGGGAAGTAAACCGCTATCGCCCGGGCGTTTTACGCTGCGACGAGGACATAGCTTCCCTGCGGCTGTCGGGCGTTTTTCCGCTAAAGGATACCGATGAGATTCTGGCCGCCTTACCGCGCGTCTTACCCATCAGGATAAATACGCTGTCGCGCTACTGGGTCAGCCTTTCACGGCAGTGAATAATGCTTCGCTGATGGTGTATCCATGCTGATTGTCTCGTTATTCATTCGAGGCTGCCCGTTTACGCAGTTCGCGTGTCCTCTCTCTTATCTCTCCTGAAACGATAACCAGCCGCCCGGCTGCGGAGTAATTTGGTCATGCCTTCAACCCTGCCGATAAGACAACCTCTTCCTGCCTGGCCCGACAGCCTGCCCGCCTCACGCCGGGGTACAGGGCTACTGCTGGCGCTTTTGCTGCACGCTGGCGTGTTCCTTTGGCTCGCTTATCGGCCCACGCAGGAACAGCCGGCCACCGCGCCACCGCCTATTGCACTGATGATTTTACCCTCTACCGACCCGGCATCCACGGCCACGCCGGAGAAGCAGCCCGATAAGATCAAACAGATACGGTCGGCAGCGCCTCAGGAGAAAGCAGAGCCAAAAGAAGAGGTGAAAAGCGTGGAAGCCCCGAACCCGGAAATCGTGGTCGCCAAAAAAGTGCGCCACAGTGCCAAAACCAGACCTCAGCCGGTTAAGCCACACGATGCCGAAGTACCGCCGGCACCCACGCCACCTGCGCCCGAAACCCACGCGCCCGCCAGCCATCCTCAGCAAAGCGCCGGTACCGCAGGGAGCAGCACCGTCAGCGCACCCAGCCCCGGCGAAGTGAACTGGGTCAGCCTGCTGCGCCAGCGCCTGGACCGCTTCAAACGTTACCCGGCTCAGGCCTTACGCCAACAGGCGCAGGGCGTGGTTTACCTGAGCCTGACGCTCGACAGGCATGGCCAGGTCCTCAGCGTGGCGCTGGAAAAAAGCAGCGGCACGCCAACGCTGGATCGAGAAGCACTTGCCCTGCCGGCTCGCGCGACGCCTCTGCCCGCCCCCACCGAAGACATCGCCCCAGGACAGGCACAAATTATGCTCACGCTGCCGATCCGCTTCGATCTTCGCCCCTAAGATCTTCCGCCCAATGCTCGGTCTTGCCACATTGGGCACATAACTCTCCATTCGATCGTTAAAGATCACAAAATTGCAGCACGAGACCGTCTTCACATTGCACAACCGAGCATTAGATCTTATGTTAATCGAGCAACATCGAGCATAAGATAACGAATGAGGATTCAGCAGTGAGAAATAACCATGTTGGGCAGATAGTGATGAACGAATCGACGATTGCCGATGGCGTAACGAAGGTCGCCAGAGAGCTTAATAGTCGCTATCACGAGGCGGTTGTGATTACGGTCGTTCCCGGCGGGATCCTGTTTACCGCCGACCTGGTCAGGCAGCTAACTTTCGATATATCAATGGACTACATTTCCTGCCCGCACACGCCGGGCGACAGAAATAACGGCTCTACCATCGTTTACCACGACAATATTGGCATCAAGGGGAAAGACGTGATTTTGGTGGATGATGCCATCGAGTCCGGCGGCACCATGAAGCGCCTGGTCGAACATTTAATCGAGAACTACGCCCCGAAATCCCTCGCCATTGCCACTTTGTTTGTGAAGCCGGGCCGCGTAGAGATCCCCGTGGAGCAATTTCATGCCTACATCATGGACAACGATGACCTGCTCATCGGCTACGGCATGCCGTGGGAAAATAAGTACCGCAATCTGCCCTTCGTCTCAAAACTAAAAATATAAACGCCTACAGAACGCTTACCGATGGGATAACAACATGATAAAGCTGATCATTACCGACCTGGACGGCACTTTCCTCAATAGCCACGGCGACTATGACCGTGAATTATTTGCCCAAACGCACCGCTTAATGGCGCAAAAAGGCGTCCATTTCGCCGCCTGCACCGGCAAGCAGTGCCAGCGGGTGGAAGAGCTGTTCGCCGATTACCGTCAGGATTTATGGATAATCGGCGACAGCGCCACGCGCATCAAAAGGAACGGGGAGTACATCTACGAGTCGCTTATCAATAATGCGCTGGGATTACGCATCATCGACACGCTGGAGGCCGCCAGCGACAACCACGTGATTATTGCCTGCGGCAGCGAGAGCGCGTTTATTCGCAAAAACGTGCCGCAGCGCCTTAAAGACAAAATGCGCCAGTCCTACGCCAGCCTGGCGCAGGTGGACTCTTTCGCCGAACTCGCTTGTGATTTCGTGAAGATAAGCGTCTATGACGAAGCCGGAAGCTGCCCGCAGACTCGCCCGGTGCTCGCGCCTTTTGAGCAGGATGTTTATATCGTGGTGTCCGAAGCGGCGTGGATTGATATTGCCGATTATGGCGTTCACAAAGGGACGACGGTGCAAAAGCTCCAGCAGTTACTGAACGTCAGCCCGGCGGAAACCCTGGCGTTTGGCGATGGCTATAACGACCTCGAGCTGCTGGCTCAGGCGGAATACAGCTTCGCGATGCGCAATGCGTTTGAGGAGACGAAGGCCGCGGCGCGCTTTATCACCGGCAGCAATGACGAGAGCGCGGTCCAGCACACGATAAAAAGCCTGCTGGCGCTGCAAAACTGAATGTGAATAAGGGCGGCAGACGCGCCGCCCGTTTTGCTAGTCGGCGACTTCAATATGCAGGTTAACGCCGCTGAAATCGGTAATTTTGGTTTCGGAGCTAACCACCGCCACGTCGATGTCTTCGCAAGGTGCCACCTTATAGCGAGCCACCTGAGACATCTTATTGGCCGTGACGGCGGCGATCACCTCGTTGCTCTGGCTCAACACTTCTCGCTTAAAGCAGGCATCTTCGTAATAAACCGCGCTCAGGCCAGCCTGCGGATCCAGCCCACACACGCCGATAAAGGTCTGATCGAAAACCATGCCGCGCAGCTGGTTTACCGTGTCGGAGCCCAGCGTGCTGCCGGTCAGCGGGTTAACTTTACCGCCTAACAAAATCAGCTCGCCACGGGTGCGCCCACTTAGCGCGGCGGCAATCTGCGGAGAGTTGGTGACGATGGTGAGATCCAGCTCTTCGGGAATAAACTCCACCATCGCCAGATAGGTTGAACCGGCGTCGAGAAACACGCAGGTATTGGCTTTGATCATCCCGGCGCACTTCCGCGCCACCTGGGACTTCTCAACCACATCCTGCGACACGCGGGTTTCAAAGCTGGCAGACTGCTGGAACTGGCTGATGGCGCCGCCATAAACCTTTTTACACAGGCCACGGCGCGCCAGCTCCTGCAGATCCCGGCGGATAGTGTGCTCAGACACGCCCAGCTTCCGCGCCACGTCAGCCCCAATCACCCTGCCCGTTTCGGTCAGGATCTGGTGGATCATCGCCTGGCGCTGTTCAGGCAATGCGTCATAATCTGTCACGTTTAGCCCTCAAATAGCTGCAATTGTGCATAACATATCACAATCTAGCATCGCAGCCGCAAGGCGAAGCATCAGGCTTCAACCAGCGCCTGTGCACAGGCCCAGGCGGAGCTCCAGGCCCACTGGAAGTTATAGCCGCCCAGCCAGCCGCTGACGTCCATCACTTCGCCGATAAAGTAGAGGCCCGGCGCTTTTTTGGCTTCCATGGTACGCGAGGAAAGTTCGTTGGTGTCCACGCCGCCGAGGGTAACTTCTGCCGTGCGGTAACCTTCAGTGCCGTTCGGCTGAACTCGCCAGGCTTGCAGCGTTTCCACCAGCTCGCTTTGCTGGCGAACGTTGAGCTGCTTAAGCGTTACGTCCGGGATTTGCTCCAGCTGCTGCAGGCATTCCACCAGACGCTTGGGCAGCACCATCGCCAGAGTGTTTTTCAGGCTCTGATTCGGGTGCGCGTTACGCTGCTCGTTAATAAAGCCGTCCAGGTCGGTGTCCGGCAGCAGGTTCACGCTGACGTATTCGCCCGGTTGCCAGTAGCTTGAGAGCTGCAACACGGCTGGGCCGGAAAGGCCCCGGTGGGTAAACAGCAGGCTTTCCCGGAAGCTGACGCCGTTTTCAGCAGTGATGACGGAAGGCACCGAGACGCCGGACAGCACCTGCAGCTGTTCGAGCAAAGGTTTATGCAGGGTAAACGGCACCAGGCCCGCGCGAGTCGGCAGCACCTTCAGGCCAAACTGCTCCGCCACTTTATACCCGAACGGCGTCGCGCCCAGTCCCGGCATCGACAGGCCGCCGCTGGCGATAACAAGCTTAGCGGCCTGCACGCTGCCGCCGTTGAGCTGTAACGTATAACCCTGTTCGTCACGCTCAATGCTTATGACTTCGCTACGCAGGCGCAGGGTCACCTTCCCTTTTTCGCATTCTGCCACCAGCATATCGACAACCTGCTGGGCGGAATCATCGCAAAACAGCTGCCCGAGGGTTTTCTCATGCCAGGCAATGCCGTGCTTGCCCACCATGTCGATAAAGTCCCACTGGGTATAACGTGCCAGCGCAGATTTGCAGAAATGCGGGTTTTGGCTCAGATAGGCCGCAGGTTCGACATAAAGGTTGGTAAAGTTGCAGCGTCCGCCGCCGGACATCAGGATTTTACGGCCCGGTTTTTTCCCATTATCAATCAGCAATACGCGGCTGCCCGCCTGCCCGGCCATCGCCGCACAAAACATTCCTGCTGCACCCGCACCTATAATAATGGCATCAAACTTTTCCACGACCGACTCCCGACTATGCTTAAGGCAACGGATTGTAAAGACCTGCGGCTGGTCGCACCAGCTTTAAGGTTAAGAACAAATGCAGGTAGTTGATAAACAAAATGTAAATCATTCCACCAGCAGGCCAGATGGCGACTAAAATCAAAAAAAGTCCAGATTTCACTTTGCCGCGGTGGAGGTTGTCTTACATAATGCGCCGCGTTCATGTCCTCAAAATGGCGTAACGTCTATGCTACATTTGTTTGCCGGCCTGGATCTTCACACCGGGCTTTTACTATTGCTTGCTCTGGCATTTGTGCTGTTCTACGAAGCTATTAATGGTTTCCACGATACGGCTAACGCAGTAGCAACGGTAATTTACACCCGCGCTATGCGATCGCAACTTGCGGTGGCAATGGCTGCGTTGTTTAACTTCTTCGGCGTTCTGCTCGGTGGGCTGAGCGTAGCCTATGCCATTGTGCATATGCTACCTACAGATCTGCTGTTAAACGTAGGGTCTTCTCATGGTCTCGCCATGGTGTTCTCTATGTTACTGGCCGCTATTATCTGGAACCTCGGCACCTGGTATTTTGGTCTGCCGGCCTCCAGCTCCCATACGCTTATCGGTGCCATCATCGGTATCGGTTTGACCAACGCGCTGCTGACCGGAACCTCGGTTGTCGACGCGCTGAATATCCCGAAAGTTGTTGGGATCTTCGCTTCATTAATTCTGTCCCCGATTGTCGGGCTGGTGATTGCCGGTGGGTTGATTTTCCTGCTGCGCCGTTACTGGAGCAACACCAAGAAAAAGCAGCGTATTCACCTGACGCCTGCGGAACGTGAAAAGCAAGACGGCAAGAAAAAGCCGCCTTTCTGGACGCGTATCGCGCTGATCCTGTCCGCTATCGGCGTGAGTTTCTCTCACGGCGCTAACGACGGTCAGAAAGGCATTGGCCTGATTATGCTGGTGCTGATTGGCGTTGCCCCGGCGGGCTTCGTGGTTAACATGAACGCCTCCGGCTACGAAATCACCCGTACCCGCGATGCGGTGAACAATGTTGAGACTTTCTTCCAGCAACGTCCTGAGCTGCTGAAGAAAGCCACCGGCTCGGAACAGCTGATCCCTTCCCCGGAAGCGGGCGCAACTGAACCGGCTCAGTTCCACTGCCATCCGGCCAACGCGATCACCGCGCTGGACCGCGCGAAGCTGATGCTGACCGACATCGAAAGCTACGACAAGCTCAGCATTGAGCAGCGTAGCCAGCTGCGTCGCATCATGCTGTGCATCTCCGACACGACCGATAAAGTGGCGAAGCTGCCGGAAGTGAGCGCGGACGATCAGCGTCTGCTGAAGAAACTGAAAGGCGACATGCTCAGCACCATCGAGTACGCGCCGGTCTGGATTATTCTGGCTGTGGCGCTGGCGCTGGGTATCGGGACGATGATCGGCTGGCGTCGTGTGGCGACCACCATCGGTGAGAAGATCGGTAAGAAAGGCATGACCTATGCGCAAGGGATGTCCGCGCAGATGACGGCCGCCGTTTCTATCGGTCTGGCAAGCTATACCGGGATGCCGGTTTCCACCACTCACGTGCTCTCTTCCTCCGTGGCGGGGACGATGATCGTGGACGGCGGCGGCCTGCAGCGTAAGACGGTAACCAATATCCTGATGGCCTGGATATTCACCTTACCGGCTTCGATTCTGCTCTCCGGCGGGCTGTACTGGATTGCGCTGCGCTTCGTGTAAGCGGCAGCCAAAAGAAAAAGCGGGTCAGGAAACTGGCCCGCTTTTTTTATGCTTGTCCATAACTCTGCCCTGATACTCTAGTGCCAGATAATCAATCCAATCAGGCTAATCACCACCAGCCCGCACAGCGAACTCGTCAGAATAAACTGGCGGCGCAGGCGCTCGCAGCGGCGAATAAACTCCTCATCGTGATGATCCCAATAACGCTGGGCGTAGATATAACGCACCAGCCGTACCTGCTTGCTGGGTTGACCATGCGAGGTGAAAAAGCCTCCGCCGTCGACATACTGATACAGCAGCGGATCGCACCCGCGCAGCACCACCAGTAACGCGCGCAGTGAAGAGTAATAGCGCGCCATATTCACCACACAAACTACACAAAGCGCCCAGAACAGCGCGACGGTGCTGATCATGTACCCCTCCCGGCGAAGCCCTCGAAGCGTTTGCTCCGGGACAACCGCTCTCCCCGAAAACCCTGTCAGACAATCCTGCAGCGAATAACCGATACAGGTCACAGCATTCTTCCCGTCCGGCTCATTTAATAGTGTAGGAGATCCCTTAATTTTTTTACCACCGCGTTAATCTTTATCAAAGTGGCCTGATTCATTTTTCGCTTGAATGAGTTTGAGGGATAGCGCATTGTCGGGCTGAATAGCTCGTTATAAGATAGAAATACCATCTACAATTTAAGTCTTTAGATCGGGTGACCGTAGCTCATGCCGCTGCGGTTTAAAAGATGACGGCGAGAGTCATCGATAACTTATGGAAGGAGTAACATTATGGCTTATAAACACATTCTGATCGCAGTCGACCTCTCCCCTGAGAGCAAAGTCCTGGTAGAAAAAGCCGTCTCCATGGCTCGTCCTTATAACGCGAAAGTTTCCCTGATTCATGTCGATGTGAATTACTCCGATCTGTATACCGGGCTGATTGACGTCAATCTGGGCGATATGCAGAAACGCATTTCCGAAGAGACTCACCACGCGCTCACCGAACTGTCCACCGGCGCGGGCTACCCAATCACCGAAACCCTGAGCGGCAGCGGCGATCTGGGCCAGGTGCTGGTCGATGCCATTAAGAAATATGATATGGATTTGGTGGTTTGCGGTCACCACCAGGACTTCTGGAGCAAGCTGATGTCCTCGGCGCGCCAGCTGATCAATACCGTGCATGTGGATATGCTGATTGTTCCGCTGCGTGATGAAGAAGACGAGTAAGATTTTCCCCTCACCCTAACCCTCTCCCCACAGGGGAGAGGGGACTGAACAGAGAGCGATTCCCACCTCTCCCTTCCGTGTCTCTTATACAAATTTCTCTTTCAAAACCTTCCCGGAGAGACCTTTAGTCCAGTCGTTATTCCGTTCACCCGTAGATCTGTTTTCCCTGCTCGTTCAGAGCACGGTGAACGTGCCAGGGAGAAAGGGCGTGGCTGCGGGTCTTGAAGCGACTGTGACGTTCTGTGTAGCTGCGGATTTGAAGCGAGGCTCGGTTCCGGCTTAAATCGCCTCCGTTTTCTCTCCGACTGGCCAGGGTCCGGACGTCGGGAACGGCCGGAGGCTGAGAGCGTCGGGAACGCATCTCGGCCGACCCAGGACTGGGAGATAAAACGGAGGTCTGCCGCTTCAGCGGTCGATTTATTTCGCCGGGAGTCCGGGGTCTCGGGGGAATGACGGTGATTCTCCCGAGACGTTCACCGGTGCGGGGGCTGCATATAAAACATGGCTGAAAGTGAACGGAAATTTAACCAGCCCTGCATAACCGAGGATATTTGTGACCAGCCCCCCGGAGAGAGGGACTGTAGCAGCACGATTACTCCGGCGTCCCGGCGTAAATATCAAACCGATGCCCTTTGGTCACCACCGCATTTTGCGTGGCGACTTCGGCCAACGGCGGAGCATAGTCCGGACGCTTCACCACCACCCTTTTCTTCGCCAGCGCTCTGGCCGGAGCCAGCAGCCCGTCCGCATCTTCATCCGGCCCCACCAGGGACTGGAAAACACGCATCTCTTTCTTCACCAGCGCGCTCTTTTGCTTATGCGGGAACATCGGGTCGAGGTAAACCACATCCGGACGCGGCGTGATATCGCTGAGCGCCGTCAGGCTCGAGGCGTGGATCAGCTGTAATCGCTCCTGCAGCCAGCCGCCGATTTCCGGGTCCTGATAGCCACGACGCAGGCCGTCATCAAGCAGCGCGGCAACAACCGGGTTGCGTTCCAGCATCCGCACGCGGCAGCCTACAGAGGCCAACACAAAAGCATCGCGCCCCAGCCCGGCTGTCGCATCTACAACGTCCGGCAGATAGCTGCCCTTCACGCCAACGGCCTTTGCCACCGCTTCGCCACGGCCGCCGCCAAACTTACGGCGATGCGCCATCGCGCCGGAGGCAAAATCAACGAAGATGCCGCCAAGCTTTGGTTCATCGCGCTTGCGCAGTTCAAGATGCTCAGGCGTGAGTACCAGCGCCATCAGGGCATCTTCATCATGCTCAAGCTGCCAGCGCTCGCTCAAAACAGATAAGGCGCCGGAGTCGGCGCCTGCTTCAGTCAGTAAACAGATTTTCACGTGGTGGATTAGCCCTGAATACCGTAGTGATCCAGCATCGCGTCCAGCTGCGGCTCGCGCCCGCGGAAGCGTTTGAACAGCTCCATCGGCTCTTCCGAACCGCCACGGGTCAGGATGTTGTCGAGGAACGACTGGCCGGTTTCACGGTTGAAAATACCTTCTTCTTCGAAGCGAGAGTAAGCGTCCGCCGCCAGCACGTCGGCCCACAGGTAGCTGTAATAGCCCGCCGCGTAGCCACCCGCGAAGATGTGGCTGAAGGCGTGCGGGAAGCGGCCCCAGCTCGGCCCCGGTACCACGGCAACCTGTTTCTTAATCTCGGCCAGCGTCTGCAGCACTTTCGCGCCCTGCTCCGGGTTGAATTCCGCATGCAGGCGGAAGTCGAACAGGCCGAACTCCAGCTGGCGCAGAATAAACAGCGCAGCCTGGTAGTTCTTCGCCGCCAGCATTTTTTCCAGCAGTTCCACAGGCAGAGATTCTCCCGTTTCATAGTGGCCGGAGATAAACGCCAGCGCTTCCGGCTCCCAGCACCAGTTTTCCATAAACTGGCTCGGCAGCTCGACCGCATCCCACGGCACGCCGTTGATGCCGGACACGCCCGCGGTTTCGATTTTGGTCAGCATATGGTGCAGGCCGTGGCCGAACTCATGGAACAGGGTGATCACTTCATCGTGAGTAAACAGCGCAGGTTTGCCGTTCACCGGGCGGTTGAAGTTACAGGTCAGGTAGGCCACCGGCTTTTGCAGCGAGCCGTCGGCACGGCGCATTTTGCCCACGCAGTCATCCATCCACGCCCCGCCACGTTTGTGCTCGCGAGCATAAAGATCGAGATAGAAGCTGCCGCGCAGTTCGCCCTGGTCGTCATACAGCTCGAAGAAGCGCACATCCGGGTGCCAGACGTCGATATCTTTACGCTCTTTGGCGGTAATGCCGTAGATGCGCTTCACAACCTCGAACAGGCCGTTTACCGCGCGCTCTTCCGGGAAGTACGGGCGCAGCTGCTCGTCGCTGATGCTGTAAAGGTGCTGTTTCTGTTTTTCGCTATACCAGGTGATGTCCCACGGCTCCAGCTCTTCCACGCCATAATGCTCTTTCGCATAGGCGCGCAGCTGAGCCAGCTCGGCTTCACCCTGTGGACGAGCGCGTTTTGCCAGGTCAGACAGGAACTCCAGCACCTGCTGCGGGTTTTCCGCCATTTTGGTGGCGAGGGATTTCTCCGCGTAGTTGCCAAAGCCCAACAGCTGAGCCAGTTCGTGGCGCAGCGCCAGAATCTCTTCCATCACCGGGGTGTTGTCCCACTTTCCGGCGTTCGGCCCCTGGTCAGAAGCACGCGTTGAATAGGCGCGATACATCTCTTCGCGCAGGGCGCGGTTGTCACAGTAGGTCAGCACCGGCAGATAGCTTGGAATATCCAGCGTCAGTAGCCAGCCGTCCTGCTCTTTGGCTTCTGCCTGAGCGCGGGCCGCAGCCAATGCGCTTTCCGGCATGCCTGCCAGCTCGGCTTCATCGGTAATCAGCTTGCTCCAGCCCATGGTGGCATCGAGCACGTTGTTGCTGTAGGTAGACCCCAGCTCGGACAGGCGAGCGGAGATCTCCCCGTAACGCTGCTGTTTGTCTTTTGGCAGGCCGATACCGGACAGCTCGAAGTCGCGCAGGGCGTTGTCCACCGCTTTCTTCTCGGCGACGCTCAGGCTGGCGTAGTTCGCGCCGTCACGCAGGTCGCGGTAAGCGTTGTACAGCCCTTCGTGCTGGCCAACCCAGGTGCTGTATTCGGACAGCAACGGCAATGTCTGCTCATAGGCTTCGCGCAGTTCCGGGCTGTTCTGCACCGAGTTCAGATGGCTGACCGGGGAGAACAGGCGGCCCAGACGATCGTCCACTTCCGCCAGCGGCTGAACCAGGTTCTGCCAGCTATAAGGCGCGCCCTGGGCGACCACGCTTTCCACCGCCGCACGGCAGTCGTCCAGCGCTTTGGTCACGGCCGGCACAACATGCTCAGGTTTGATGGCGGAAAACGGCGGCAGCTCAAAAGGAGTCAGTAATGGATTGGTCATAAGCGCGTTCCTGATTAAAAGGGAGAGAGAAGCGCTCAAGCGGCGCTTTGTGCATGAGATCTAGCATGGGGTTAAGTGTAGCGAATTTCAATCCCGGACGTTGCGCTTAGCTCGCCAGGAAAGGGGCAGCAGACGCCGCCCCGAAAGGTGAATCAGTGGGATTTCTGCGCCATGGCGTAGGCCGCAGGCAGGTTCAGGCGCTGCCAGAACTGCTGGTCCGCCGTCGTGCCGGACAGCGGGTAGCCCGCAGGTAACGCCGTTTTCACCATCAGATCGCGGCGCTGTGCGGCGGAAAGCTTAGGCAGCGCAGCTTCCAGCAGGACTTCCGCCCCTTGTGGCACCTTCAGAACCTGCTTCTCGCCCTTCTGCTGCGGCAGGTCGTAGGTCATGGTGAAGCGGTAAAGTTCTTTCATCGCTGGCGCACGATACGGATCGTCTTTCGCGGAAGATTTCGCACATTCAGCCAAAGTGGTGCCGCACTCTTTTTCCAGCGCGGTACGCAGCTGATCGCGAGCTTCGTTAAACAACGCGCGGTATTTCGGGTCGTTCAGGTAGTTAGCCACGTTACGCTGCGCCACCATGCGGGAACCCATCACGTCCAGCGGGTAATGCACGCCCAGCACAATGCGCGAGTAACCGTAGCGCGCGCCGCGTTCAACCAGGGCCTCAAAACGCTCCGGCACCATTTCGGCCATCAGCAACGCGTCGGTGTAACCCGTGTTGGTGTGGCCGCTCGGGAAGGAGCCGCCGTCTGCGGTGTACGGCTTGTTATCTTTCACCACCACATCGTCCGGCACGAGATGGATGGTGTTGCCCTGGATCAGGAACGGACGCGGGTTGTTGAAGTGCTTCTTCGCCGCGCTGGTGCTGACTTCAGAGGCTTTAATCAGCGCCGCGGCCTTGCTCAGCTCGCCTTTATCGTAGGCGGCCAGGAAGGCCTTGCCCAGGCGTGGCCCCATCGCGTCGCTCAGGAAATAGAGATAGTTAATGCCCTCTGCATCCGCCAGCGCCTGATGGCGGGAGGCCTGCACGGCGTTCAGGTTGATGCTGGTGACCGTTTCAAGGTTCGGCTTAATCACGGAGTCCGGCAGCTGGCTGAACGCGGAAAGCAGCTCGATGCCCGCTTTCTGGTTGGCTTTGGTCTGGAAGTCATAGCCGCTGGCCTTCAGCCACGCGGTATCCGCCAGCTTTTTGCTCTGTTTGGCTTTATCCAGCTGGTCGCGGGTCAGCTTATCCGCATCGCCTTTCAGGGCAGTGCGGAGCGCCGCCAGGGACTGCGTTTCAAGATCATCAAACGCCTGGCTGCTGTTCGCCGGAGTCACGGTATTGGCTATCGCCGCGGCCTGAGGGAGAGACACATCCTTCGCCAGCGCGGGCATAGCCACGGCCAGCGCTGCTGCCAGCATAGAAATACGGAGTTTCATTATTTTTCCTTTTATTCAAACGATTACCTTGCCTGGCTGCGACGCTATCCTGGGAATTTGACGCTTTTATGACACATTTATGTTTTGAAACGTTTTCGACCTGATTGAAACAGCCCCGCGCCCGGGCGGTAATCCGCCGCAATCTGCGGTAAACTGTGGGAAATTTGTTTTCTTATTTGCGGAACACCATCCCCCATGCTCAGCTATCGCCACAGCTTTCACGCCGGTAACCATGCCGACGTACTGAAACACACCGTTCAAAGCCTGATTATTGAATCGCTCAAAGAGAAGGAGAAACCGTTTCTCTATCTCGACACCCACGCAGGCGCCGGTCGTTACCAGCTAAGCAGCGAGCATGCGGAGCGTACAGGCGAGTATCTGGAAGGTATCGCCCGCATCTGGCAGCAGGACGATTTACCTGCCGAGCTGGAAGCCTACATTGGCGCGGTGAATCACCTGAACCGCAGCGGCAAACTGCGTTATTACCCAGGCTCTCCGCTGATTGCCCGCCACCTGCTGCGCGAGCAGGACAGCCTGCAGCTCACCGAACTGCATCCGTCTGATTTCCCGCTGCTGCGCTCTGAGTTCCAGAAAGACGATCGCGCCCGCGTTGAACGCGCCGACGGCTACCAGCAGCTGAAAGCGAAGCTGCCGCCGGTTTCCCGTCGCGGCCTGATCCTCATCGACCCACCGTATGAGATCAAAACCGACTATCAGGACGTGGTGAAAGGGATTGCTGAAGGCTACAAACGTTTTGCGACAGGCACCTATGCGCTGTGGTACCCGGTGGTGCTGCGCCAGCAAATCAAACGCATGGTCCGTGACCTGGAAGAGACCGGCATCCGCCGCATCCTGCAGATCGAGCTGGCGGTTCGTCCGGACAGCGACCAGCGCGGCATGACGGCGTCCGGCATGATTGTGATCAACCCGCCGTGGAAGCTGGAACAGCAGATGACCAACGTGCTGCCGTGGCTGCATAAAAAGCTGGTGCCAACGGGCACCGGCTCGACCACGTTGAGCTGGATTGTGCCTGAATAACGGCGGTTCCTTTTACAACAATCGGTAGAACCTTTACCCCGGCGCGCTACAATCGCGCCTTATTTTCGACTCAAAAGGGAAACATCATGACCAGACATTATGACTACCTCGCCATTGGCGGCGGCAGCGGCGGTATCGCCTCGATCAACCGTGCGGCAATGTATGGGCAGAAATGCGCACTGATTGAGGCGAAAGATCTGGGCGGCACCTGCGTCAATGTCGGCTGCGTGCCTAAAAAAGTGATGTGGCATGCGGCGCAAATCGCCGAAGCGATTCACAACTACGGCCCGGACTACGGCTTTGACACCACGCTGAACCATTTCGACTGGGACAAGCTGATCGCCAGCCGTACCGCCTATATCGACCGCATTCACAGCTCTTACGACAACGTATTGGGCAAGAATAAAGTCGACGTGATTCGCGGCTTTGCGAAGTTTGTGGATGCGCACACCGTGGAAGTTAACGGCGAAACCATCACCGCGGACCATATTCTGATCGCCACCGGCGGTCGTCCAAGCCACCCGAACATCCCCGGCGCAGAATACGGCATTGACTCCGACGGCTTCTTCGAGCTGCCGGGCCTGCCAAAACGCGTGGCGGTTGTCGGCGCGGGCTATATCGCGGTGGAAATCGCGGGCGTGATTAACGCGCTGGGCTCTGAAACGCACCTGTTCGTGCGCAAACACGCGCCGCTGCGCACCTTCGATCCGCTGATCGTTGAAACGCTGCTGGAAGTGATTGAAGCAGAAGGCCCAACCCTGCACACCAACGCGATTCCGAAAGCGGTAGTGAAAAACGCAGACGGTAGCCTGACGCTGGAGCTGGAAGATGGCCGCTCTGAAACCGTCGATACCCTGATTTGGGCAATTGGCCGTGAACCGGCTAACGACAACTTCAACCTGCAGGTAACCGGCGTCGAGCTGGACGAAAAAGGTTATATCAAGGTCGATAAGTTCCAGAACACCAACGTGGCTGGCATCTATGCGGTAGGTGATAACACCGGCGCGGTTGAGCTGACGCCTGTCGCGGTCGCCGCCGGCCGTCGCCTGTCCGAGCGCCTGTTTAACAACAAACCGGACGAGCACCTGGACTACAGCAACGTGCCAACCGTGGTGTTCAGCCACCCGCCAATCGGCACCGTGGGCCTGACCGAACCACAGGCGCGCGAGCAGTACGGCGATGACAACGTGAAGGTCTACAAATCCTCCTTCACCGCTATGTACACCGCCGTAACCTCTCACCGCCAGCCGTGCCGCATGAAGCTGGTCTGCGCGGGCCCGGACGAGAAAATTGTCGGGATTCACGGCATCGGCTTCGGCATGGACGAAATCCTGCAGGGCTTCGCCGTGGCGCTGAAAATGGGCGCGACAAAGAAAGACTTCGACAACACCGTGGCTATCCACCCGACCGCGGCGGAAGAGTTTGTCACCATGCGTTAATGCGGAAAAACTTCCGCTGCCCCATTTATTCGGGGCAATAACAATAAGGCCAGATTCTTTCTGGCCTTTTTTATATTCAAGATCAAGATATTAAATCCCAAATACTGCCAGCCTATTGCGCCCACCCGGAAGTTAAATTTCCTATTCGGAATATTCGCCCTGAAAATTCTCCCCTATTGTGAATGAAATAACTAATTATCAGTATTTCGCGATCCGGTTATGTAACTTAATTGATTATTTACTGATATAGCAAAGTATAAAATACCAAATCAATCAATCGCGACCACCCAAATCAATGGAATTTTATTCCAAAAAACAATCAAAACAAAAAATAAAATATCGATAAAGCGCAAGCAAAATCGCAAAACTTGAAGTTAGAAACTAAAAAACCGCAACATCAGACATTCCCCCTCAATAGACTACAAAAAATAATTACTATCAGTGCCGGGACGTAATTGGATATTGCGTCCTATAAAAATAAATAGGCACAAGGAGAATAGTAATGGCTTATAAAAAATTAATGGTTTCATCAATGGTTGGTCTTTTCATGGCATCGACTGGTGCAATGGCAGCCGATCAGGGACAGGGACAAATTCGTTTCATTGGTAGCATTATTGAGTCCCCATGCTCTATTGACCCGGATAAAACGACTCAGGAAGTTAACTTTGGCCAGGTTTCTGCATCTTATTTAAATAGCACAGATGCAAAATCGGGTCCTGAAGAAGTACTGATTGAGCTGAAAGACTGCACGCTTTCAGGAAATGGCGATGATGACTCTGTCAAAGTGACCTTTAGCGGCCAGCAGGTAACCGACGAAACCTACCTCAATGTTTCCGGCGTTGATGGCGTTGGCGTGACCATGGTTGACTGGCAGAACACTGATGTTAAATGGGGCGCTACACCGACTAACGCACATTCCATTACCCCAGGTAGCAATACGCTGAACTATAACGCATACCTGGCAAAACTGCCGGGTTCAGCAGCTGCAATCACGACTGGTGATTTTGTCGCTATTACCAACTTCACTTTAGCGTACGAGTAATAATAAGCATCCTCTGCAGATCTATATTGCAGGGGATGCTTTTTGAATAAATTCCTGATGAAAAATAATCATATCCTGGTCCTCTCTCTGGCACTTTTCTGCATTGATGCGCATGCCGTAGAGTTCAACACCGATCTGCTGAACGCCAACGATAAGAAAAACATTGATATTTCGATGTTTTCCAATGCTGGCTTTATTATGCCTGGCACTTATTCATTCGATATTTATTTAAATAAAACCATTCTTACCGAAAATGCAGTTATTAAATTTGTTGCTCTAAAAGATAATACCGAAGCCTGCCTTACCCGAGAACTTGTGGAAAAACTGGGGCTGCGAAAAGAATATAAAGATCGGGTCTTAAGCCATCAGTTTGACGGGTGTTACAACCTGGACGCGCTGGAAGGTGCCGTTGTTAAAGGCGATCTCTCTAAAGAATCACTCACCCTCGCCATCGCGCCTCAGATGCTTGAGTACCACGATGCAAACTGGCTGCCGCCTGCTTACTGGGACAATGGCCTGACCGGCATGATTCTGGATTACAACATGAATCTGAATACGGGGAAAAATCAGGGCAGGTCGCAATCTCAAACTGCCAGTACCAACGGTACTCTCGGCTTCAACGCCGGTGCCTGGCGCTTCAGGGGAGACTATCAGGGAAACTACAGCCATTTAACAGGCCATAAACGGAGCACCCGGCAGACTTTTGACTGGGATCGTTTTTATGCGTACCGGGCATTACCTGAGATTCAGTCAGCATTGATGCTGGGTGAAGATAATCTCACCTCAGATATTTTTGACTCCTGGCGCTACAGGGGCGTGTCGCTGGCCAGCGACCAGAAACAACTCCCGCCGGCTCTGCGTGGCTACGCGCCGGAGGTCAACGGCATCGCGCGCACCAATGCAACCGTAACCGTTAGCCAGCAAGGGCGCGTTATCTATGAAACGGTTGTCGCGGAAGGCCCTTTCACCATCCAGCAGCTTAGTACCTCCACGTCAGGCCTGCTGGATGTGGATATTAAAGAACAGGACGGTTCCACGCAGCATTACCAGGTCATGGCGTCGTCTCTGCCTTATCTGACCCGGCCCGGGCAGACGCAATACAAACTGGCATTAGGCAGGCCGGAAGACCGACATCGCCACACCAGCGGTGAGCTGTTTGTGACCTCAGAAATGTCTCGTGGCCTGTCGGGGGAGTGGTCCACCTACGCGGGAGCAATACTCTCAGGTGATTATAAAAGTGCGGCGCTGGGCGTAGCCCGAAGCTTAGGCATTGCAGGTGTTGTATCCGCTGATATCACGCACGCAGAGACAACCTTTAAAAATAGCAGTCACAAGGGTGAGTCATACCGACTTAAGTATTATAAAAACTTTGAACAGTTAAATAGCACGTTCACGGTTTCAGGGATCCAGTATTCGGACTCCGATTTCTTCAGCATGTCAGATTATATCAACAATAAAAATAACTGGGATGACAGCCGCCGGGATCGCAGCCAGTACAGCGTGAGCTTAACGAAAAACTTCAGCGAACAAAAAATGTCACTGAGCGCCAATTTCTTACACAAGACCTATTGGGCTGGAGGGAACAATGATAGCTACTCGTTAAACCTCAGCAAATATATTGATTTTCATGAATGGAAAAATATTACTTTCAGCCTGTCGGCCGTAAGAAACAATTATTACCGCAGCCAGGATGACATGGTGTACCTCAACCTGAGCATTCCTCTGGGTAATGGCACAGTCAGCTATAGCAACAGTATATCGAGAAACAATATTAACCAGCTCGCCGGGTGGTATCAGCAACTTCACAATGGCGATAGTTATCGCTTACAAACCGGTATCGACAAACCTAAGAATAACGGTGCCAAAGGCCTGGTAAATGGATTTTATTACCACAATGGCTCACTCGCGAATATGTCAGCCAACGTTAGCTGGAAAGAAGACAACTATACCTCCGCTGGCATGAATATTAACGGGGGAATCACCGCCACGACAAAAGGCGTCGCAATGCATCCCTCGGGTAACCGCGGCGCAACGCGTGTGATGATAGGCACCGATGGTATTGCCGATGTCCCGCTGGGGAGAAACCTGGTCACAAACGGCATGGGTATTGCCGTGCAGGCCGGTGTGAGCAGCTATTCACGGGTAAGAAGTGAGGTTGATGTCACCCGCTTGCCTGAGGATATAGAAGTCATTGGCTCTCCAGTGGCAGAGCAAGTTTTGACAAATGGCGCCATTGGCTTCAAGAGCATAAACGTGATTAAGGGGCTCAAGCTCGCCGCAACGCTGCGCCTGAGAGATGGCAGCCCCGTGCCCTTTGGCACCAGCGTGCTAAACAAAAACGGTGTCGAATTGGGCATTGTGGGTGACAACGGACTGACCTGGTTATCAGGCATCACTGCCAACCAGGCATTGACGGCCAAATGGAATGGCGCTACGCACTGCACCATTGTATTACCAGCCTATATCAATCCGCAAAATATGTTACTGCTTCCCTGCGAAGAATAAATAAGGCTAATGAATAGATAAATTTTATGATGAAAAAAATTAACCTGAACACATTTCTGTTGCTCTTTATTATTACCGTTATGAACTGCCCACAGGTCTATGCAGCAATTGCCGTTGATCGAAACAGGGTTATTTATCATGAAGGTGATAATAATATATCCATCCGCATCAGAAACGATAACCATACGCGCCCCTACCTGGCTAAAGCATGGGTAGCGGATAAACAAGATAACAACACTTCGGTGCCGCTTATTGCCACACCGATGCTACAGCGTGTTGAACCTGAAACGCACTCTTTTATTCGTATCAGCCCAACTGCGTTAGAAAAAACGCTGCCGAAAGACAGAGAAAGTTTGTACTACTTCAGCGTACTTGAAATCCCAACTGTCAGCTCGTCAGAAAATGTTATGCAACTGGCATTACAGACGAAAGTAAAGTTATTTTATCGTCCTACAGCGCTGGAGGATGATGAAATAAATTTTCATATGGATAAACTGAAAATACATAAAGTCGGCGTCAACCGCTACCAGTTGACGAATGCCTCTGCCTTTTATCTCAATATTATCAGTTTTAATGATAAGAACGGACAAAAAATAATTAAAGCGATAGCACTTCCCCCATTTAGCGAAGAGCTGGTTGATCTCAAAATAAACAATCCGGGAAAAATCACCATCGTTAATGATTTCGGTTCGAAGATGCCATTCAATTTACTATGCAACAGCAATGAATGCCAACCTGAGCTGAAAGAATAAGAGAGATACAAATGAAATTTGTATGCATATTTATTTTAATTATTTTAAATAGCGTTGTGTCTGATGCCGATGCGGCATTATCCCTTGATCGCACAAGGCTTATTATTAATGAAGAACAAAATGCGGTTTCGCTTCGCGTGACTAACAGAAGCGAATCAGACCCTTATCTTGCTCAGGGCTGGGTCGAGGACGCTGATGGCCAGCTGATTGACCAGTTTATGGTGGTGCCGCCGGTACAAAGAATCGATGCCGGTCAATACAGCATCTTCAGGCTCCAACAGTTGGCAAATGTGGTGAGGCTTCCCAATGACCGGGAAAGTGTTTTTTATTTCAACCTGCGGGAAATTCCGCAAAGAAGTCACAAAGAAAATGTGCTGACCCTGGCTATCCAGACAAGGATTAAGGTTTTTTGGCGCCCAAAATCGCTGAAAGTCACAAAAGCGGATGATACCGTGCCCGGCATGAAGGCGGTCACCCTGGTCAAGTCCGCCCGAGGTTATGAAATCAATAACCCCACGCCTTATTACCTGTCAATTACCGGGATGGCGCTGAAAGAGAAGGTAAAAATATCACCGTTCATGGTGCCACCTAAAGGAAGCTACACGTTAAAACACCAGGGTAGTGAGCCTGTGGAAAAAATATTACTAACCGCAATAAATGATTATGGCAGCCCAAGAACACTATCTTTTTCCTGCCGAAAAGATATATGCCAGATAGAAGATATCATTATACCAAAACGATAATCTGTATAAACGGAATTTATATGCGTAATAAATATTTGGCACTTATGGTGCTGCTTCCTTGCCTGCATGTTAGCTATGCCTTGTCCATTGATGCCGTTGAAGGAACGACAACAGAAGTTATTGTGACGGGTGAAATCCAGGAAGATCCACCTTGTGAAATAAACGGTGGTGATGAGAAAACCGTGTCATTTGGCAAAGTAAACCCCTCAAAAATCGAGGCTGGAGAATACCTGAAAAACGTTAATCTTGACGTTATTTGCGAACCGGATGTCATTTCCACCGGACGCACCTTCACGTTTACCCTGGGAGGAACCGTAGCAGATTTTGATACGGGAAATAAAACAATCATAAAGGTTAACAATGTTGATAATTTGGGTGTGAAATTATTTAAGGATGGAAATGAACTAGCTTTAGATCATGCAGAAAATTTCGATGCTACTTCTGGCGTTATTAATCTGGATGCGTTACTTGTAAAAAAGAAAGATGAAACAGTCAGCGCAGGTAATTTCTATGCAACGGCTGTAATCCAGATAGATATTCAATAAGGACTTCCATACTTACCCTGCCAATAGGAGGGCAGATCATGTCAATCATGATGGATGTTTTGACGACTAAAAATAACGACAGCATCTACAAAAAGATAATTGAATTCAGAATTCAACCGCTGGTTTCATTGCAAACAAACGAAATTGTCGCATGGGAAATCCTGAGCCGATTATCACCTGAACTTATTGATATAGAAAAATTTTTCAATGAAATAACACCCGCTCAAAGTCTCGCTATTTTCTTTAGTCAGTTTCATGCGGCCAAATCCAGATCGCTAAAAACCGGGCCTGCTCAATACTGGTTAAATTTACCGGTGGCGGTGATTGCTGACGAGTTTTCTATTGAGCAACTCAACACCTTAGCCCATGACGGGGGCTTTGTTATCGAGGTCCAGGATCCTGAAAATATTAAAAATCTGGATGTTTTATCCCGATTTAATTTTATCAAAGGGTTACGTCGCCTGAAAAAAACGGGATGGCCAGTTTACCTTGACGATGTTACGCCGGATTTAACCGCAGACATAGATTCTATTGGTTTGAAATTTAAGGGTATTAAAACATGTCGCACTGCTATGCCTGACACCAAAGCCGAGCTAAAGGCGTTTATAGGTTGGGTGTCTTCTTTGCGATCACATGGCTCAGTTATCGTTGCCGAAGGCATTGAAACCGAGGATATGCGCGAACTTGCTGTGCTTTCAGGCGCAGATTTAGGCCAGGGCTTTTTATGGCCAGAGAAAAGCATGGCCCTCAGTACAACGGGGATCCAACGCTATGCAGAACGTCTGGAGGAAGCAAGAAATCGACGAAAAGTTAACGGCATCAGAATTAGCATACCTGATAGAAATGAGGTTTGGGTACAGGGCATCCTGCTGCTGTTGACTGAAATTCTTCATAGCGAAGGCATGCTTCAAGACATTGTGCTGACCAATGAAGCGAATTCAGATCTCATATTCAGGGAGTCATGGTGCGGGTTGCCGCCGATAAACTGCGACCGCTATCGGCATGACCCCGTGTACCGACAGAAGGCGACGCAGCGCAGAATGATTTTGGTGTATCCCAATAAAAACCAGCTGGATAATCGCCTGCACTGCCCTGCTATTTCGGCCTATATCACGCTAGAAGATACGGTACAGGAGCTTTATGCCAGCCTGCGCCGGCTGGTCATTGGCGGCAAGAATGGACGCGCTAACAGAAACATCATGGACGGCTCAACGGGATGTTCAATAATATGTAAAAATCAGAAGCTTAATGATAAGGAGCTTTATGTCATCACCAAAGTCAGCGAAGGGATGAAGTACTCAGATATCGCCAAAATTTTGCAAATCGGCCCCAAAATGGTGAGCAGCTATAAGCGTTCAGCGATGTGCAAGCTGGGGTTACAGAATAATGTCGATTTGCTTTCCTATTTCAACTGGCGAGCGATGTGATCTCTGCCGGACCCCTCATGAAACTTCGTGAATCAACTGAATTGATATCAAAAAAACATTGTTAAACCTAAAAAAAATCGAAAATGGCAGTCATTTTCTCTGTTTTATTATTTTATTACGACTTTTAATGTCGCAAAAATATTCATTTTATTAATTCGCGAAATAACTGTGCGTACAATTATTTTCGCCCAGATTTCACTTTGTAAAACTTGCAGAGAAAATATTTCAGCAGTAACGTTATCCACATCGGATGACTTACATGACTGCCATTTAAATATAGCCTTCATGGAGAGAAAAATAGTCTATGTATAATTTATTCAGCCGAAACTTTTGCAGATTTTTTATTGGCATGGGTATGTCAGTTATTTTTTCCCTGGTACCAGACGTCAGTTACGCGTTCAAATGGCCAGTAGTACTGGATGTCAAAGTTGAACTTATCGGGCCAGAAGAAGCCGTTTATACGGGAAACTGGACAGTTATTGAGGTTGACGACAGCCTGGATACTGACACCAGACTAAAATATACAGGAATAATACATCGGCATAAATCGGATACCGGTGCTATTGAAGCTGGCACGATGGACTATCAGACCGAACTTAAAGTTAATAACGCTGATTGCCCAAACTCAATAGTTACGCTCAGCTGTATTGGCCAAAAATGGATTGAGAAAAACGGTGAGTCAGGGACTTATAAAGTCCACCATGACAGCGGCCCAAACGGTAATGAATGTGTCGCGATAGCCACCGTGAACCAGACTTTTGGTTCAGTATGGGACCAGAGGGTTTATCCATCAACCGGCGCCACTCAGTGTATTGGCACACCTCCGGTAAATAATTTTTGCGCACTGACACAAGATAAAATTGAATTTGCTTACGGCCCGCTGACGGTAAAAACGGCCGCAGGGAAAGAGTTAACAAAAAATATTAACGTCGAGTGTACCGATGACATCCCCTATGTTTTAAGGCTAAGGGGTAATGACAAAATACCGCTTGATAATGGAATGCACGCCGAATTGACGACGAATAATGGAGAACCTCTGGGTGAAACGTTATCGGGACAGCAGGGTGTCAATATTATTGAATTAACCAGTGAACTAAAGGGAACGCCCAATAGAACCGGTAGTTTTTATGGCTCGGGAGTCCTTTTTGTTACTTATCCCTAGGTAAGGAAAAAAGAAATGCCATATTTAGTTGGTCTCACAACAGAAAGTAAGTCCTGGTGTAATACCTGGTCAAATATTCCTTTCAACGTTTCTGCTCGGGTTGTCGATCAAGACACTTTAGCCCCAGCCCGCGAAGTGATAGTCCGTCTTGAGTCCACGGATAGTACCAGCACCTGGGTGGGTGGTACCTCGAACATCATTGAGCTTGAGACAAATTATGACGGCGAAATCTTTGCCGAACTGAAGTTTGGCAAGGCCCCTCCGCAGGGCGTCACCATTACTGCTACAAAAATTGAGACCGATCCTGCTGACCAAAAACCTGCTGTCCGTGAGATCCTGATGGTCGCTCCAACTTTACATAGCCATAGCTTCCCGATTGCCAGCGGTGCTAATAATACCATCACAGAAGCAGATGTCGCCGCAGGCGTTTACGCAGTACTCCCGCTGGATACTCCCGTTGCCGGAGACGTGGTTTCATTCCATTTCAGCGATAATCCTGTTATCAAGCATTCAGAGCACAACGAAGGTGACAAAAACCTGGCTGTATCGGTTCCCGATGATTTTATGACTACCGGCGCACATGACACAGGTTACTATATTACTGAATCATCGAATAATTCGACCTTCTCCCCGGTTATAACCGTCAATGTTAAACGCGACAGCGCTTCTTCGACGATCGTTGACCTACCGCCGGTCACGGTTCCCCGAGCGGACGCCAATGAAGGCATGATTAACATCGCGGTAGCGACTTTTGGCGTCGAAGTCTGCCTCAGTGGGACCTACAAGAATCTGGCTGTCCATAAAGCAGGTGTGACTAACTCCATCTGCAATATTTACTGGAAGTCCTACGTCGGGAAAAAAGAGATCCCGGAAGCCAGCAGCGTATTTTCCTTCCCAGTTAATGCGGAGGCAGATGAGAAGGACATCATTGTGCTGGATGATAGCTATGAAGGTGGCACCGACGCGCTGCGCAAACTCCTGTATGTGCTGGGTGAAGGTACAGTTAAGATCTCTTATGAAATGCTGATCGCCGATGGTGGCAAACTTCACGCCTCCGCCGAGCAAACCTACTACGTTGACGTTGTCGCTCCAGGCCGCAAATAAGTTTTAGCGCTCTGGGACCGGCAGGCAACCACTGCTGCCGGTCATCGGATTATCCGGGAGGAAAAAATGCGGATCAGCAGAGACTTGCGTGCACCCCTGGTGCCGCAAATGAACGACAACGGTATTATCGACAATAACGACCTGGGCAGCGGCAATATTTATGTGTTTATCCCGCCCTACAACAACATGGCCATTGGCGATCTTATTATTCTGGACTTTGGGAAACTGGTTTCTCTCACTGAAGTGGTCAGTGATGTAAATGTAGGCCAGAACATAGAATTTCATATCCCGGAAGCCAGCGTTCCTGATGGTATTTATACCGTAAGTTATACGGCAATCGACTTATCAAATAATCCAACCTCTTCGGCCAAAACGCTGGCCATTGTGAGCCGGGACGGCGCCAGAACGCTGGATAAACCGGTGTTTATTGACGCGGTTAACGACACTGTTTCTCTGGACAGCGTAAAGCTAAACCAGGGCACACGGATTCAGGTACCGCCTTATCAGGGCATTGAGGCGGGAGACCGGGTAGAGCTGAATTACCTGGTTTACGATACCGGAGATGAAATTATTCCGGAGGCTAGCGTCAGCGAAACTCATACTGTTGTCTCTGCTGACCTGACTACCGGCTTCCAAACGCTAATTCCTGAATCAAAGATTTTTTTGCCAGGCAGCACCAAAGCCATCGCCTTCTACAGAATCACCAGAAACTCCGACGGCACAAACGCCCTCTCTTTCGATGCAGAAGTCACGCTGAACGGCGTTGTAGAATTCCTGGAAAATCCACATTTCACTGACGCCCTTAACGGCTGGCTGACCCAATATGATGTCGCGGACGGTATTCGTATTTACATTAATGCCTATAGCAATATGGCCGCTGGCGATCTCATTACGTTAATATGGCGCGGATTTAATACCGAAAATGAAGCAGTCCCCGATGTGGATGGCCGCGTTGAATATCGGGTATCCTCTGCCGACATCACCCATGGCATCATCCATCTTACGCTTTCATCCTATGTTGCTGAGGCCATTAACTCAGGCAAAATCGAGATCTATTACCGGGTAAAAAGCACGAGCACCCCTTATCGGGTTTCACATGCCAAAATAGCGTTCATTAATATGTCCGCGGAGCGCACGCTGCCGGCCCCTACGTTCCCTCAGGCCAGTAATGGCACAATTAAGCTGGGTGACATTCATTCCGATAGCGGTATCGTCATCGAGATCGCTTATCCCTCGATAGCCATTGGTGACCGCGTTATCGTCGTTATGCGGGGTGAAGATAAACAAGGTGCGGAAGTCCCGGATAGCAACTCGCCTTATGAGCTTATTGTTGATAATACCGGAGCCCAAAATATCACCGTTTCTGCCGCCTATGCCGATGCCGTAGGGGCTGAAGGCACGCTGTATGCCACCTACATGGTAACAACCACGGCAGGATCCCAGTATTTATCCACTGCCGGAAGCGCGCTGCTGGCCGAAGGCATTACCACGGATTTCAAATTTAAGGGTACCCATGGCTCACCGGTTTATGATTACAACGCCATCAACGTGGCACCTTGCAACTACGGCTTTATTCAGGCCCCCGCGGGAGATGTAATTAACGTTAGCTGCCAGACCGGAGCCACCATTGTAGAAACCGGCAACGCTAATTATACATTTACTATGGATGCTGCCGGCATACATAGCTTCAGGGTCAGATCTGTTGTGCTTGGCGACGTCGCCGTCTCCATCAGCAACGAGAATGCGCCCGATGACGTCATTAACGGCAATTTAAATTACGAAAACTATCAACTCGGTAATGGCATTGTGAATGCTATTGCTAATACCACTGGCGCATTGCCAGACGGTATATCACCCTGCAGCATTTATATTTTTATTGAAGATAAAGCAGCACGAGCTATTTCTACGTTAAGGATAGCTGTTCCAGCCCCACTAAAGGTAAGCGGACATAATATTGGTGAAACAGTTGATATCTCCCTACACGCCGACGGCTCTGCCCAAATAGATATTCTTAGCAATACGGCAGTTTCAGCCGCGGGGGTCATTATTACCTCGCCACAAAGCACGGAGGTTAACCAGACGGTCAGTCTTTCATTTAGTAATTTTTAATTTAAATTATTCATGAATACGTTTATTCAGAGATAAGCGTGTACTGAATACGATCACCTATTGATATTAATCAGGAGCCAACGCATGGCCAATGATAAATTTGCCGTGGTGAATTTCACCTTAACCTCCACAACAGGTGCGGCTGCCAATGACATTGACACCAATGATATTACGGCAACGCTAATTGCTGATGGAGACCATCAATATGGTATTAGTATTTTATTTAGCGTAACAGAGCCGGGAGCATTATTTAGCAACAATGCTAAGGCCATAACGGCCACAACGGATGCCCTGGGAAAATGCACGGTGCAACTGCACAGCCAGGTTGCAGGCAAAATTAAAGTTTCGGGAACTTGTTCCGTAGAAGAGGAAATTCAAATGGCAGAAGTAGAAAGTGAATTTGGTACCCAGGTGGATACCATGGTACTCACCGCAACGGTTCAGTCTAATAACGCTCTGGCTGACGGTAAAACAGCAAACCGCATTGTTTATCATCTGGTGCAGGGCTCAGCACCTGTTCCCAATCAATTCCTTACTTTCTCGGTCATCAGTACTTCCGGTAATGCAAAATTATCCACTGCCTTTGGTGAAACAGACAGCAACGGCGGCTTTATTCTGGATGTGACGGATACGACTCCGGAATCGGCGCTGGTGACCGCGAAATCTGCAACCGACAGTTTTCCTTCCGTCGCTTCACAAGTCACTTTCGTTGAAGTTGACACGACATACGTGCTTGATTCGATGATCATGGTCAATGGTTCCCAGGCCGACGGTGTGAGCGAGAATAAAATTTTATTCATGCTCAAAGATTCGCTTGGAAGCCCGGTACCACAGAAGCTGCTGCAGTTTATCCCAAGCACCAACTTATCCCTGCGTGATTCCATCATTGAAACCGATGCTAACGGCAGCGTGACGCTCAGCTGCACCAGCCTGATCGAAGGCGTCTACAGCTTAACCGCTGTAGTTTACGATGAACACGTTGAGCACCGTGTGGCCAACATCACCTTTGTTAAGGCCGATCAACTGGATGCGTTAACCAGCGTAATACTGAAAAATAATGCCACCGCCGATGGGGAAGACGCCTGCGAGATTCAGTATCGCCTGACCAAAAAAACACAGGATGTTGTCGCCAATCAGGAAATTGATATCGAGCTCAATAGCGTGACCGCTTACGCCTCTGCCCGCACCTTAACCACGGATTACGCCGGTATTGCCACCGTGAAGATTTTTAATACCAAAGCAGAAGAAGTCGTGGTCAGCGCTTATACCAAAGATCAGAATATTAATACCCGAACTTCGGTGACCTTTGGCCCTGACGAGCCAGGTCAACCAAATAGCGTCACCTTCAGCGGTTACCACGGCAGCAGTAGTTACGGTATTCATGAACTGATACCTGCCGACAGCTACTACTTCACTCCTGGACGGATGTATCAGTTTATCCTTGTAACAACCGCGTCTCAGAACAGCTGTAGCAATCAATATATATTCAATGGCAGTAGCTGTATTTATTATTCAAATACCCAACCTACAATGGGGGCTGGGTTCTCTTCACCACACTATTTCAGCGGTGACAATACTTTCTATTGTGTTCGTGGAGGTACTACGGCTTACTTCCGAAATTATAATAATTATTCCGGCGGTCATAACTACAGCCTAACCATCAACGAGTGGGAAATTTAACCACGCTATCCACATGCCGGCTAGTCCGGCATGTATCTTGATTTTATTATTTGGAGATCGGGTAATGAGCGAAATTAACGTTCGTGCTACTAATTTTTATATTCATTCAAATGATGTCGCAACGGCTAATAATGTCGACACCAATACAATTACCGCCACGCTGCGCGATGACGCAACGCCAGTCCCTGGTATTTCTGTAAACTTTATTGTTACCGCTGAAGGCGCGACATTTTCAAACGGCAGACAAGATATTTCAGCCATCACGAATGAGGCCGGAATTTGTAACGTCGAGTTAAAAAGTGAAGTCGCGGGCCATATTCTGGTTAAAGCCGTTTGCTACCACGGTGATTTTATTTCCACCCAAATCGAAAGCGTGTTTGAAGAGGCTGTGGAAGGGCAGGAAACATTAACGGCAACCGTGCTGGGTGATAACACGGCCGCTGCTGATGGGCTGGATAAAATCGTCGTTGTCTATTCTCTGAAAAATGGCACCGCCCCGGTTGCCGGACAGTACATTTTTGTTAACGTCTCGGGCAGTGCAACGGCGGATCCAACCACCATCATGACCGATGACTTCGGCACTGCATCTATCAATATTACCAACGCATTTGCAGAGACGGTGATCGTTGAAGCAGAGGCGGTATTAATTGGCGTAAAAGCCAAACCGGTTGAACTCATCTTCGAAGCCGTTGTTTCTCCTTATACTATCATCGGCTCTATTGTGTCGAATAACGCCTCCGCCGATGGTACCAGCACCAATGCCGTGCTGTTTAAGGTCACGGACACCAAAACGGGCGCACCGGCAATGCATAAGGTACTAAACTGCATTGCAAGCCATAATCTTTCTCTGCCTGACGGCCAGTACCATGAGACAGATTTAAACGGTGAAGTCACCGTCTCCTGTACCGCCCTCGTGCCGGCGGGCGATTACAGTATCGAAGCACTGCTCTACCCAAACAGTGATACCAACTGTATTGTTGAAGGAATCTCTTTTGCAAAACCGGAATATATTAAGGATTTAATCGGTATTGTCGTCAGAGATAATGCCGAGGCCACTGAGGGGAAAGGTGATTATTGCCAGATTCAGTACAGCCTGACCAAAGCCAACTCTCTGGATGCCGCTGAAGGGCATAATATTTATATTAAAGTGAACAGCGGCAATGTCACTGTCTCGGAAAACAAACTGATCACAGATTCAAATGGGCTTGCCTCGTTAAAAATCTACAACTCCGTCGCTGAAAGCGTAACAGTAACAGCCACAACAGATATTGAGGATATCAGCGAGGAAACCGTCGTTAACTTCAGAAAACCTGTTTCGGTCACCTCTGGCACGATCACCAGTGACACTTTCTGCAGCCTTGATATGTTTACCAGCAGTCAGTATGACTTTATTACCGGCCACTCTTATCAATTTATGCTCAGCACCAAAGAAGCGGGCGATGTTAAAAAACAGATGTGCCAGGACGGTTATAACATCATCAAAACATCGCAGTCGTGCCAGATTATTTCTGACCCGCACTATGCGAAGTTTAATGACTTTAACTACGACGGTGCTATTGCAAAATGTACCCACGGCGGGGTTGATACCGCGACAAATGTTTACTATCAGATTGGGGATTATTCTTCACTGACCTACACCCTGATCATTATTGATTTAGGCGTTAATTAATTTTTCTCGAGAGCGAGGCCGCGGCTTAAAACCCGCCGTGGCCTTTTTAAAACTCATTATCGGTTCCCAATAGCGAAAATACAGGACTTTAAGATGGACGATATCATCATTCTTAAGTCGACCGTTCAGGACAACAATGCGGTCGCGGATGGCAAAAAAGAAAACACCATTATTTATCATTTGACGAGAAACGGTGTGCCTTACGCCGATGAGTATCTTAAATTCTCAGCGGTCAGTTCAGCGGGTCACGCGGCATTATCTTCAGCGTTTGGCCAGACGGATGCAGGCGGTAATTTTGTCCTGAATGTGACCAATACCGAGGCAGAGAAAGTAATGATCTCCGCCTCTCCGGCCATTGATGGCCTTTTTCAGGGCGCTGTTGACACCCTGGTATTCAGCAACGTCGAAGCTTCTTATCACTTAGAAAGTACTCTGATCGAAAACAACGCCGCCGCGGATGGCATCAGCCAAAACAAGGTATCCATTAAAGTTTTGGATTCACTCGGAAATCCGGTTCGGGAGAAATTGCTGCAGTTTTTGCCGAGCACGAATTTGACGCTGGCAGACAGATTTCTGTTAACGGATGCCGAAGGTAAGGCAGTGGTCAGCTGTACAGCCCGGTCTGAGGGTGATTTCTTTATCTCCGTCGAGATCTATGGTGAGAAAGACATGCTCATCGTCAACGGAATTTCATTTTCTAAAGCAGATGAGCTTAATGCCTTAACCAGCCATATCATCGGAGATAAGGTGGATGCTGATGGTAAAGCTTACTGCGAGATACTCTATATCCTGACGAAAAAGAGTGCTCATAATGTAAATGAAAAAAAAGAGATCTCGATTGTTTTGCAAAGCGTCACTGCCTACCCCTCCAGACGGACCCTGACTACCGATGATTCAGGTACCGCTACGTTATATGTTTACAACACTGTCGCAGAGCCTGTTATCGTCAGCGCATACACCGACGACGACAATATTGTTTCCAGAACAAAAGTGCATTTTGTAACAGCGGCTTAATTTTTCTAAGCCCCTAGAAATGAGGTAATGAAACATGCAATCCATCGGCTACACACCCATTCAGGAAAGAGCCAGTGTCGGCACTCATGAAATAAACTGCATCGATTTTTGCGTAAAAGAGGGCGATACGCCGGTGGGTGGGTTAACGCTGTCGTTCCTGTGCAATGGACACGCCAGACTATCGCATACAACACGGGTTACCGATGAACAGGGTATCGCAAGAGTTTATCTTGCAAGTGAGACCCAGGAGGATGTAAGCATTAAAGCGTTTTACTACGACCGGGGCGAACTCAACTTTCAGTATGCAATCGTTAATTTTTTTTAACCTCGTATGCCACATTGTAGCTTATCAATTATATTACTCTGGAATAATAGATTTCAGAGTTATTCTTTTACGGATTATACATCGTCTCTCGAAAGCTTACGCCAGCCAGATGCCGCTCCAGGCAGTAAAGTATTTACTTTCAATATTGATACGTTGCCGTTACTGACCTACACCCTCTTGCAAACGCCACCTTACGGAATAATCTGACTCTATTTTTCATGAATGTTAACTGCGTTTCTGATATGTACCAACAATCCTATAAAAGAGTTAATAAAACCGTTGGCACAACCGAATATTTTATCACCATAAATATGGATCTGATATAAAAACAGAAAATATTACGAAGTACTTATAATTATAATTTCACATATAGTATCTTGTGATAAAATCACCCTGTACTTTAAGACAGGTTCACTCAGATGGAAAGATTCCGTAGTACCGAAACGGACGAGCATATCAGTCGCCCTTGCTCTGTAAAACTGATGAAAGAAATTTATGACACAATTGTTAATAATGGCGAGGTCACGACAAGAGAGATCTCCAATAATTGCAATGTTTCAATATACATAGCCAGAAACTGGTTACTGAAGTTAGAAGAAAAAGGCATGATTCAGTGCTCAAAATCAAAAATGAAAAAATTTGTCTGGATGCAAAACAATCGCCGCACTTAACAAATAATTCATTTAAAAAAAGCATAAATCTATTACACAAATGATGTCTCACCGATCATTTGCGCTAGAGTATTGATAAATATCAATGGTAGTAATGAGACATGTCACTTACAGGTAATTCCTATTTAAATTTTACCGCGAACGCTAATGCCATCTTTTTTCGAAGCGAATCTATTGCCTGTGACGGTATATCTATTGCTATTTTGACCCATTCTTTTTGTCAACGCAGACAGTGCTTGTGCGGCGTACGGATGATGCCAATAAAAAAGCCGCCCAAGCGGCTTTTTACACGCGGTCATTATGACTAAACCAGCGGTTTACGCAGCAACCCTTCCAATACCTTCAGCGGTGACAGCTGCGGGTTTTGCATCGAATCCACCGGCAGCAAGAATGTCTGTTCCAGCATAAACTGCCCGCCCATTGCGGCGTGAGGCGTCTGGTCGGAGAAACAGATCCAGCTGCTGCCCGGCGGGAAGTCGATGGCGACCTGCGGCCCCTGCTTCTGATAATCCGCATCGGCCTTCATGGCGTCGTGCATTTGCAGCATCAGGTGGTCGTAATGGCTGCGGCGACTTTTGGTGATGCCAACGGCGTTTTGCAGCCAGCTGCTCACCGGGGAATAGCTTTTTAAACGCGGCAGGAAACGCTCGGCCAGCGTCGGGAACGCCTCGCCCACGCGCCAGCTACGGCTTTCTCCGGCCGGATTAATGTTGGTGAAGATACGCAGAATACGCTCGCCGTAGTTAGGGCGGGACGGGAAGGCGTCCACGTGCAGGCGGCTGTCATCCTTTCGCCAGGAGGTGTTCTGCGTCCACTGCTTAACCGGGTGCAGGCGCAGGCTATTGGTCGGCGTGTGCAGCACCTGCTGGTATTCCGGCAGAAGGCTGGCAATAAGCTGCTGACAGGATTCGTAATGGCGTTTAAGCAGCTCGCGAACCTCTGGCTCTTGCCCGGCAACCGCAACGCCGGTCAGCTTATCTTTCAGCGGCTGATAGCTGATGTTCTTACGTTTCGGATCAACCACAGCCGGGTTCAGCAGCGCCCTTTCCCGTTCGGTGAGCGTGAACGCCAGCTGCGGCAGAAAGATAACTTTGCCCTGCTCCAGGTCGCCAACAACAGATTCAGCTGCGCTATCCTCCCATTGAGAAAGCGGATGCGTCAGGGTCGCGGTATCAAGAGAGATGTTTAAATCTGACATATCAATGTCCTTGCCAATTATCCGGACAATGTATTTAACAGATGAATTTCCGGAACATTTTATTTTAGATAAACGAGTAGAATAACGCCGCCGGAAGACGGTGAATTCATACCTGAAAGGAAGTGAAGCCAGTATAGTAATAATGTAAATTAAAGGTTAAACAAAACCTAAACGCCGCATTGGGCGCCAAATTAAAACGCACAAAATCATAAAGTAACGGCCAGTGAATATTTCGCGCCTCTGACTGAATTTTGCAGCTATACCACGACGTTAAGTCACAAAATAATAATGGCCCGCTAAGCAAGCAGCCCGTTATTTCCATTCGCTGCGTAACAGCGCATAGGCATATACATCCCCCCATTCGCCTTTAAAGAAAATATTCTTGCGAAAGTGTGCTTCACGACGAAAACCCAGCTTCTCCAGCAGGCCAGCTGCGGTCTCGTTCCTGGCATCAACCGTCGCCAGCAGGCGATGGTTGTTGAGGGGGGTGAACAACGGTTCAATCACTGCAGGCAAAGATTCAAAAGCGAAGCCCTGCCGCTGATGGTGCTCATATTGTCAAAAAGAGAGTGAAATGAGTATGCTACGAACGGCCGGGCTTCCATCGCCAAATAATCATTAGCCCGCTTACATATTTAAACCGACCCAACCTGACTTAAGTTAAATTTTCTCAATAAATACATATGACTAGTTATGATATATCCTTGTAACAAAAAGCTACAATTTTAATTTTCTTTAAAATCAAACGATTCACCGCTCAAATATTCACCAGTAGAAAATAATCTTTCCCCTGTCAAGTAACAGCCCATAAAATACGTTTCGTTTTGCCTGGCAAGACAACCTAATAATAATTTTCAACAACATAATTTATCGCGCAACAATAACTCTTTACGGTCTTTAACCTGTCCGTACAGGTTTATTTTTTGCAACACCAAACCAATGTTATAGAAAACAGAACGATACATCATGCACAAGCAAAAATACCTGCCTGCGGCCGCCGCATTGCTGTTTAGCCCGGCGCTGCTCGCTTCAACCAGCTTTAATTTTTCACCCGACGCGGTAACCACCAATATTTCCACCGGTGTTCTAAACGGAGAATCTAAAGAGCTCGTTTATAATCAACACGATGGCAGTAAATTAAGTGAACTGAAATGGAAAATTAAAAATACACCTATTATTAAAGGCGGTATTAGCTGGGACGCTCAGCGCTATATCACTCTCAACGCAAACGGCTGGACAACCTTCGCCTCACGCGGCTCACACATGTCCGACTATGACTGGCAAACGCCAGGCCAAAGCCGCTGGAGCGATAAATCCACCCACCCCGACACCAGCCTGAATTACGCCAATCAGTTCGATCTTAACCTGACCGGCTGGCTGTTAAAGGAACCGGCTTATAACCTCGGCATCGTCACCGGCTACCAGGAAACCCGATACAGCTGGACCGCCAGAGGCGGCTCATACAATTATTTCAACGGCGCGCTTGTCGGTGAATTCCCTGCCGGGAAACCAGGGATTGGTTATAGCCAGAAATTCAGCGTGCCGTACGTTGGGCTGACCGGAAGTTATCGCTATCAGGACTTTGATTTAGCAGGGCAATTTAAATTCAGCCCGTGGGTGAATGCGCAAGATAATGACGAGCATTATATGCGTCAGCTGAGCTTTAGCGAAAAAGGCAATAATTCCAATTATTATGCCGCTACCGTTTCTGCCGGGTATTACGTTACGCCGAATACCCGACTCTATACGGAATTAACGTGGACGCGTTTTGCCGAAGCGAAGGCCTCGACAAAAACCCGTGATAATAAAACCGGGGAAACCTGGTCTCAGGGTGGCGATGCCGCTGGCCTGAGTAACGACAGCTATACCTACGGCGTCGGCATTCAGTATCGCTTCTAAAAGCCTTTTATTGTTGTTGTTCATTGAGGGTCTGCCTACGCGCAGACCCTTTTTCTTATCTGTGCTATAACACGGCGGCTTATTTTTCAGGGAGAAGACGATGCGACAAAGAGTGATTGCCTGCCCGATTATCCAGAATCAGGGCCAATATTTGCTGTGCAAAATGCCGCAAGATCGCGGTGTTTTTCCCGGCCAGTGGGCGCTTTCCGGCGGCGGCATTGAGCCGGGCGAAACCATGGCAGAAGGGCTGCGGCGTGAGATCCGAGAGGAGTTGGGCGAAGCGCTGATTATCTCGCACATCGAACCGTGGACCTTCCGCGATGACGTCCGGGTGAAAACCTACGCCGACGGCAGCAAAGAGCAGGTGTATATGATTTACCTGATGTTTGACTGCGTCAGCGAAAACCGCGAGATAACCATTAACGAAGAGTTTGAGCAGTATGCGTGGGTCAGCCCGCAGGATCTGGCTAACTATGACCTGAACGAAGCCACCGCCGCGACGTTCCGCGATAAAGGCCTGCTGTAATGCATTGGGCGGCCCGAAGGCTGCCCGGTACAACTAGCGCATCGCGTTGTAGATCGCCTGCTGAATTTTGGCGGTCTGCTCATCCACCGGCTCTGTCTCCAGCCCCTGAGCGGTCGCATCTTCAAAACGCTGCTTTTGCGCCGCCAGGCGCATCCGGGCGCGCTCAACTTCTTCCTTCTGGCGCTGTACTGCCGGGGCTGAACTGCAGAAGCTGGCGAGGAATTGCTTCCTCAGCGAAGTCAGCTTTTGCCCTTTCTTCATACCTAGCTCGGTGGAGCCAATTAGCCTGCGGCAGGGCCGGGCCTCATCCATTTGCGGCCGGTATTGCAGCAAAATAGTCAACACATCCCGGTAGTCCGCCGCCAGCGCCTGCTCGGCAAAATAAACTTTCCAGTTCATCCCGCCCTGCATGAAAAGCCGCACAATACGGGCGTCGTTGCGGTTAATCGCCGCACGCAGGTTATTTTCATCCCAGCTGATGCCCATGTTGGCCAGCATATCGCGCGGGCTGTTGTTTTCCGGGCGCTCTTTCTGCTGCACCGGCGTGCTCACAATCGGAGCCGTCACCGTCACTTCTGGCTTTGAAGACATATCGCTTAACAAGTAGAGACCAACCACCGCTACCGCCACAACGGCAATCCCTACCGATGCCCAAAGCGCGGTAGAGATAACGCTGGTTGTATCATGCTGCTTTTTGGCCGCGCGTGGGTCGAAACGCTCGATGGACTCTCTGATCTCTTCCGGGTCACCGCCCTGTGCCGAGTGGTTTTTACGCGCCTGCTCAAGATAGTTCTGTAGCGTGGCGTCATCAGCGTCTAACAAAGCGGAAGGATTAACTTTGGTGCGGCCTTCGCTAAAAGCTTTCTGTACCGGGCCGCTGATTTCACCGAAATAGCTATCCAGCAAAGCCACCTGCACGGTGGACAGCGGCTGCTTGTGCATCAGGTCATTGCGGATTTGCCTGGTGCCATCGAGGAAGATTTGCAGGGTTTTACGCTGGTCGATAAGAAAGCCCAGCTGCGGCGAGTTTTGGTAGATTTTCGCGTAGTGATGGGCGAACTCTTTCTTGTCCACCAGCATCAGCGCCAGCTCGCTAAACTTCATCCCGCTCAGCACGTCGCCCCGTTCGCCTCGCTTCAGCCAGCGGCGAACCTTATCGGCACCAAACTGGTTTTTGAGCTGATTCACCAGGTCAGCCTGGCTTTCCCACGCCTGGTTCACCAGCCCTTTTAGCATCAGTTCAATGGCGCGCATTTGCTGCTGGGCGCCTTTCTGCAGGCCGTCAACATCTGAGGATAACTCGGTGGAATAGCCCAGCAGCGGCTGCTTGAACCGCACATGCTCAAGATAGCTGGTGAAGCGCAGGGCGGCGAGCAGCTGGTTTTGGCTGACCTCCTGCCCGCTCTCATACTGCGGCACCAGCTGCTGCAAATGGCGCAGCAGCAGCGTAAATTGTGAAATCTCGGAGTCGTTAAGATTCAGCCGTTTCGCCACCGCGCCCCAGCTGCCAAGCGCCATACGAGCCTGCTCCAACTGCTGGAAAAACCACTGCGGATCTTTGCCTTCGGCGGCACGAATGTTCAGTAAGGGCAGGATCTGGAGCGAAGCCTGCCGAATAATCCCCAGACACGTCTCAAAGTGCTCCCGCATCTGCAATGTTGCGCTGCTCATGATAGTCCTTTGTCGATGTCCGGCCTTATGCTGCCGAACGCAGAAAAAACTGCTTTTTCCGCCCCAGGCGGCTATTTTTTTATGGTTATTAATGCCAAGGCCAAACTTCGCCATTACAGCCGAGTGTAAAACAGCTAAATAATAATCAATGGCGATAAAAGGAGCGATTTAGTCAGGCATTTTCAAATCTCACAGTCGACGATTTCACCCAACCTTTTGAGGGCAGCCTCGGTGACGGCGTTGCACGGCAAAGAATAGTTCAGCCGCAGGCAGTTACGGTATTTACCGGAGGCCGAAAACAGCGAGCCGATCGCAATATGGATTTTAGCCTCCTTCAATGCGCTGCTAAGCCGCACGGCATCGACCTCTTCCGGGAGTTCTATCCACATCAGGAAGCCCCCCTGAGGCCGGCTGACGCAAATACCGCAGGGGAAATATTGCCGCACGCGACAGGTAAAGACGTCCAGGTTGCGCTGATAGTGCTGGCGCATGCGTCTGAGATGGCGGTGATAGTGCCCGTTGCGAATAAACGCCGCTACCGCCTGCTGAGTGAAGGTGGCGCTGCTGCCTGTGCCGATGTATTTGGAGTGCAGCGTCCGGTCGAGGTAGCGCCCAGGCACTATCCAGCCCACGCGCAGCCCCGGTGCCAGCGTTTTTGAAAACGAGCTGCACAGCAGAACGCGGCCATCAACATCCAGGGATTTGATGGTCATCGGGCGCGGATACTCATAGGCCAGCTCGCCGTAAACATCATCTTCGATAATGGCGATATCAAAGCGCTGCGCAAGGTTCATCACCGCTTTCTTGCGCGCATCCGGCATGATGAATCCCAGAGGATTATTGCAGTTGGCCACCAAAATGACGGCTTTTATCGGCCATTGCTCTAACGCCAACTCCAGCGCCTCGAGGCTCATGCCTGTGACAGAATCGGTAGGGATTTCAACAACTTTAACGCCGTATCCGCGCAGCATTTGCATGGTGCCGTGAAACGACGGGGACTCGACCGCCACAATGTCCCCCGGCTCACACACCGCGCGAATCGCAATCGACAGGGCTTCATGGCAGCCGTTCGTCACCACGATGTCGTCGGCATTCACCACGCAGTTGCTGTCCAGCATCAGGCGGGCAATTTGCTCGCGCAGCGCTTTCACGCCGAACATGCCGTCGTAGCCCAGCAGTTCAGGCTCCTGATACTGCGCGAGCCGCCCCATCTCTCGCCAAAGCGGCTTGATTGTCGACTGGGTAAGGTCCGGCGAGCCGCTGCCAAAAGCGATCACTTCACAGTTCTGCCGGGAGTTCACTAATTCCAGCACCGCATCCCACTGCGTCACTTCGACCGGCCGCTGTACCGGACGCGTTAAACGCGGCACGGGAGGAACCGCTTTGCGCGGCGCAACAAAGTAGCCGGAACGCGGCTGGGGGGAAATCAGCTGCTGATCTTCCAGGACGTGATAAGCCTGCTGCACGGTACTGATACTGACGCCGTGCTCACTGCTCAGGCTACGAACCGAAGGCAAACGCTCCCCGCTTTGATAAAGCCCTTGCTCAATACGCCCGGCCAGAAGCGTGGCGAGATGTTGGTAACGCGTCATGCTGTATCCTCACCGGAAACCATACAGAAGGAAAAACCAATACAGAATGGCGCAATAAATGCCATTCAGCTCATGTTTTAGCCTTTCTGTATGTTAAAGAAAAGTGATTTTTGAATCTGTCTGCTTTTGCCCGCTCGCCGCATGATAACCCCAGAAAAACCGCGAGGAGTGATGCCATGGGCTTTGAAGAGAACCACCACCGTAGGCCGTTTTTTGGCCTGGTCATGCTTTACCAGTATTTTCGTCGTAGCCACCAGCGCCGTCGGACTTTACGCGCCCTGCGCGAACTCAGTCCTGAACAGCTCAGGGATATGGGGCTAACAAGAGATGACTTATCGCGCTGGGATTAACACATAAGCGGGGCCACAAACTGGCGCCGCTTTTTATTTACTGCTATCAAAGAGCATTCCCGGTAAAGACGAGTCAACACACTATGCAACTTCACACCCCTCGCCTGTCACTCAGCCAGCTTACCGAAGCCGACTGGCCGCTTTTTCGTTACCTGCAGCAGCAGCCGGAGGTAATGCGCTACGTCGACGAAAACCGCCCGGAGGAAGAGATCCGCCGCACCTTCGACGCTCGTCTCCCCGAATGGCAGCCGGGCAGCAGGCACTGGCTCTGCATGGTGATGCGGCATCTGAAAACCGGCGTGCCGATTGGCGTCACCGGTTTTATCCTGCGCGAGGACGATATAGCAGAAGTGGGCTTTTTACTCGACCCGTCGTTTCACGGGCAGGGCTACGGCTATGAATCACTGCTGGAGATTTGCGACTTTGCTTTTGCAGAGGCCGGTATCCGCAAGCTTGTTGCCACGGTCACCGCCGGAAATATTCCGTCAAAGAAAGTGCTGGAGAAAGTGGGGTTTCAGCAGGAAGGCACGCTGCGGGAAAACTACTGGCTGAATGAACGCTGGCAGGATGACTGGATTTTTGGCCTGTTGGCGCGAGAGTTCAGATAAAACACGGGCCGCTCGAGGCGGCCCATACTGCGTGATTCAGCGCTTAGTTGTAGATTTCAGCCACGCCGTACATTTTGTTATCACCACCGGCAGAGATGATGCGGATGGATTTCGCCCCGGCCTGCTCGGCTTTTTGCTGCAACTGGTGCTGCAGGCTGTCCAGGTTAGACGCGCCGCTGACCGATACGGTGCCCATTGTCTGGCTGGTAACTGACTGAGTTTCCGCTGCAAAACCGGAGAAGGAAGCGGCGAGAGTCATAACTACGGCAAAATATTTGATGCTTTTCATGATAATTACCTTTGCATTTTGTTTAGTTGGAAGGCTGACTGCCTTCGATGAAAGAAGAATAGCGCCGCACAACTTTTTTTGTTAGCGGAACAATTCGCTTATCTCTTTCAAAAAAACTGAATACAAAGTAACCATAATAAAAGCGACTCCGGCAAAGCCCGGAGCCGCAGGGCGATTACCAGCTCCAGCGCACGCCGACATTACCGGTAACTACCCGCTGGCGCTCGCCGCCGAGATTGGTCAGGTAGCCGGTCGTGGCGTACAGGCTGCCGTTCTGGCTAACCTGCGCCACCAGCCCCGCGCCGATTTGCCCGGCCGTTTGCCCAACGTTGTTGGCGATCGTCGTGCTGTCATCGAAAGCCGTTTCATCATCCTGCCCGAACGTACGCAGCACGTTGGCCCGCAGATAGGGCTTCCAGTTCACGCCGCTCGCCTCAAACGCCCACTGCAAACGGGCCCCAACCCGCCCCTGCCAGGTATTGCCGTTATTCCAGCTCACCTCAGAGACGCCATCATGCAGCGAATCCAGCGAGGTTCTCTGCCAGACCAGCTGCGCCTGAGGTTCAAGCGTCAGCCCTTCACCGAGGGTAACAGGCAGCCCCGTTTCAACGGAGCCGGTAACCGCATTACCGCTGGAAGAGGCGTTCACGCCGTTCACCGAATCCGTATTCAGCCGCAGCGCGCTGCCCATTAACACCGCGTCCGTATACCAGCCGGAAGCGGCAACCCGGGTCCAGTACGCCCCATAGTTATAGTTGTTCAACTGCAATTTCCCGACGCGCGAGCCCTGTTTCGCCAGCGCAAAACCATCGACGTCGCCGGTCGCTCTGGAGAAGCCGAACAGCACACCGGCATGATGAGTTGCGCCATTATCTTCGGTTGCGGTATACAAATCCTGGCCCAGCTGCAGCCCCCACAGCGTACCGTTGAACGAAGGATTAACGTCCCCGCTTTGATGAATATCCGCATGGCTTCCCCAGCTTCTGGCCCAGAAAGCCGGGGCTTTGTTATCGCCGTTTAGCAGGCTCTGTTCGCCCTGGCGGTCGTGGAAGGTGTCTATCTGCTGCAGGTTGAGCTGGCGGGCAACCGAGGGCGCTTCGGCGTACAGCGCGACTTCTGGTCGATAGACGTTCACCGTCTCATTGCCGTGCGAAGCATCCACGATGGACTGAGGCGTTTCTTCCGCCGGGGTGACCGACGTTGTCGAATCTGGCACCACGGAATTACGCAGATACCAGCTCCCGCCGCTGCCGTCAGAGACGCCGCCCCTGGCGAGATAGTAGGAATACGCCCCGGCGCTAACTGTGCCGCCCGAAAGCTTGAAGGCGTTTGCCGAGCTGGTCGCGCCGTTGGTGGTCTGCACCACCTGAATACCGTCTATGGCAGTTTGCGCCCCGGCCCCGCCAATATTAGTGACCTTCAGCGTACTGCTGCCGGAAGCGCTGCCGCCGCTCACGATCAGCTTGTCGGACGCGGCTCCGTCGCCCGCCAGCACCGTGTTCAGCGCAATCACGCCGTTTTGGCCGCTATAGTTACCGGCTACGGTCAGGCTGTTCCCCACGCCGCTGCCGCCCAGCTGCACAAATCCCGCGTTGGTCAGGTTACCGTTAATCTGGAAATTGCCCTGTGGACCAGCAGAAAGCGACGACAGAGCATTGGCCGCTCCCAGCGTTCCGCTGTTAGTCACGTCGCCATTTACCGTGCCGTAGCCGCCAAACGTGGCTCCGGCCGCAACGGTAGCGCCGCTGGCAAGGGAAGCCGAAGCGTGTGAGCTATCGCCGACGATAAGCGTCCCGCCATTGACGACCGTCCCCCCGGTGTAGCTGTTCACGCTGTTAAAAAGTAACGTCCCGGTCCCTGCTTTTTCTACCGCACCGCTCCCGCTTATCGTGCCCAGATACTCGCCCTGATTGTTTTGCAGGAAGCGCACCAGCCCGGTGTTGCTCACAGAAAGCGGCAGATTGGTTGAGTTTGCCTGCAGCGTCGCGCCGTTGCTTACCGAAGCCGTCACGGAAGCCGTACTGGTACCGAGCGTGCCGGTGAGATCCAGCGTTCCGCTTTGCACGAGGGCGGTGGTGAACGCACCGGTGCCAGCCCAGGTCCAGTCGCTGCCCGTCATCGTCAGCGTCTGGAAGTTGGTAAAGGCGCTAGAGGCCGTTCCCGTGCCTTCAAGCGTCACGCTGTTGTTACCCCGTCCGCCGTCAGAAAGACCAACAATCTGCGACCCTGTCTGCAGGATCAGCGAAATGCTGCCGTTGCCGCTGAGAATTGCCGTGCCGCTTCCGCCCTGAATCAGCCCGGCATTGGTAATGGTGATATTGCCGTTGGTGGAGCGAATACCGATCCCGTTATTGCTGATAATCTGCCCACCGGCCAGGTTATTGATCGTGGTGTTAAAGCTGCTGCCGAGCGTGTTCGCCACCACGCCATCCACGCTGCCGCTGGAGGACGCCGTGCCTTTGGCCTGAATCAGCCCGCTGTTATTTAGCGTGGCGTTGTTGCCCTGTAAAAACACCGTGGGCGCGTCCCGTCCGGAAGTGGTCAACGTCCCGCTGTTGTTCACCGTGCCGCTGCCCCCCAGCAGCGAAATCGCCCTGGCGTTATTCCCCGATGTGGAGATCGTCCCGGTATTCGTGATGGTATTTCCCGCCGCGCCAGGATTGCTCTGCCCCCAGGCGGCGGTCATGCCGTAAGAGTTGTTGCCGCTGGTGGTGATGGTGCCGTTGTTGATCAGCGTATTGTTATTGCCGTTGGCCGCCATGCCGTCGTTGTAGGCCCCGGTAGTAGTCAGCGTGCCCGCCGCGCCGTTAGTCAGCGTATTGTCGTTGTTCAAGCCAAGCAGCAACGCCCCACGGTTCGCTACGCCCGTACCGTTGCCGGTGAGGGTAAGCGCCCCGTCGTTGTTAATCACGCTGTTGCTGTCCACGGAGAATGGCGTCGCCTGGGTGGGCAGCGAGTAGCTGCCGGTGGCGGTTGAGTCGAGGTTAATCGTGACGTTGCTGCTGCCCGCAGTGGCTACAACGGGCGCCATGCCCGAGCCGCTGCAGGTCACGGTGTCCCCGGTGTTCGGCGTTTGCGACGAACAGGCGGCGGAGGCTGAAAAGGGAAGCACGCCGGTGAAACCGGCCAGACAGACGGGAACCAGAGTCAAAACCTTATTTTTCATACTTACTCTCACTGCAAGAAAGTTAAACCAAGGTTTAGCGTTCCCTGCGGCCTTGTCGCGATTCGGGCAAATTGTCCATTGGAAGATTTGGGGCAGGAGAAATCCTCACCCGGCACTTAACTATAGAGCCGGATGGAGATTTAAGAGGCTGATGAGGCAGGTTTTATCGGTTTATTTCACCGAAAAGAGAGCGCGGTCAGAATTCAGTGCGGGAGAAGCCGGTCATCTCGGTCAACTCCATTTCACGGCCCAGGGCGGTCATCGGGTGGACAATCACCAGGCCACGAACGGTTTTCTTGAGCTTGCCCATATCGGCCTGCTCTTTTTTGGTAATCGCACGCTTGTACGGCAGCGCCATCAGCTTCTGCGCTTCTTTGCTCAGCTTCTGGTTACGTACCGCCTGGAGGCGAGCGATTTCAATTTCCAGCTTCTGCCGCTCTTTTTCCAGCTCGGCATATTTTTCCGCTTCGTTGATCAGGTGCAAATCTGGCATTTCGTGGCGGATAGCGTCCAGACGATCGCTAAGGCGTTTAATTTCTGATTTTTCGATTTCTTTCATTTTGACTTACCGTGAATAAAGATGGCTTGCTGGCAAGGATACACGATCCTGAGGGACAGGGCGAAAGGCGGCTATTTTTGGAAGGCTTTTTTTAAGCTGATCCGGGAGATCAGCTCTGTCAGGGAAAGTACCATCGTGGACCGGACTATCTGCATGTAGCGCTGACGCTGCATCGCCAGCAGCTCCGGATCGCTGCCGTCAACGAAGGTCGGCGTCGGCGGCAGCGCCGTGACGCAGTGCAGCTCGCCGAACGGGCCAAGCATTTCGTCATCGGTGAAGCTGTACTCGTTGCCGTCATGGTTTAGCTCTTCGCGCAGCGCCATCAGCAGCTCGCAGTCTTCGTACTCAGCGCGGTTCAGCACGCCCAGCCCGTAGATAAGCTTCAGCCGTACCGAGAGGTCGCCCAGCGGCCCGTCGCCGTCCAGCAGCGGCTCTACCGCATATTTCACCGCGTAGTCGTCCTTGCGGAACACCTGTAGCACCAGGATATTTACCGCTTCGGTTAACAACTCGACGGCAGCAATCAGCAGGCTTCGTACGGTTTTGCCGGCATTCAGTCGCTCAAGCACGCGGTTTTCAAAGGCCTGGGTTTCTTCCATTTTTGCCTGCATCACTAAACATGTTTCAGGCGCGGCATCCACCGCGCCTGCATAGGGTTACGCTATGGCGTTATACGCCTTCACCGCCTCGGTCACGGCTTCGCTATTTGCATCCAGACCGGACACTTCCGCCAGCGCGGCCTGCGGGCCCTTATCAGCCAGCAGCTGCTTCAGCTCCTGAGCCTGCGGGTCCTGCTCGCTGTGGTAGTGCATTGCCGCCGCAATCCCTTTGATCAGGTTCACGTGCGGTAAGCCGTACTCAATGGTGCCGAGCAGCGGCTTGACGAGGCGATCGCCGGCGCTGAGTTTGCGCAGCGGCTGACGGCCAACGCGCTCCACGTCGTCCTTCAGGTAAGGGTTTTCGAAACGACCAAGGATTTTCTTGATGTACGCGGCGTGCTTGTCGGCTTCAAAGCCGTAGCGCTTAATCAGCACCGCGCCGCTCTCTTCCATCGCCCCTTTCACTACGGCGCGCACTTTCTCATCAAGAATCGCATCGCGGATAGTCTGGTGCCCGGCCAGCTGACCGAGGTACGCGGTTATAGCATGCCCGGTATTCAGCGTGAAGAGCTTGCGCTCGACAAACGCCATAAGATTATCAGTAAGTTCCATGCCAGGAATGTTCGGTAGCTCACCTTTGAACTGGGTTTTATCAACAATCCACTCGCTAAAGGTTTCCACGGTCACTTCCAGCGGGTCGTTGGTGGCAGACTCGGACGGTGGAACGATGCGGTCAACCGCAGAATCGACAAAGCCAACGTGCTGCTCAACCCACGCCCACGCCTCAGCGGACAGCGCTTTTTTCACGTGCTCTTTCAGCTGGCTGGTGCCGCGCACCATGTTTTCACAGGCGATAATGTTCAGCGGCGCGTCGTTGCCGTTGGCGCGACGCAGCTCCAGGCCTTTAGCAAGCGTTGGCGCGATGCGCTCCAGCACAACCGGGCCCACGGCGGTGGTGACCAGGTCTACCTGAGAGATGAGCGCGACCACGTCGTCGCCGATGCTGCTGACGGCATTCACGTTGGAGACGGTATCAATCTGCTGCTGCTCGCCCACTACGTGAACCTGGTAGCTGTGACGCGCGTTCAGCGCATCCAGAACCACCTGGTTTACGTCGGCAAAAGTCAGCTGCAGACCGGCGTCTGCCAGCAGTTTACCGATAAAGCCACGACCGATATTACCTGCACCAAAATGTAATGCTTTCATTGCGTTAACCTTCCTGATTATTTCACCCGTGAGGGCTGGGGTAAGGATACTGTATGCGAATCCCCTCACCCTAGCCCTCTCCCCAAGGGGGAGAGGGGATAATGCTTTGCACCTGTTGTTCCCCCTCGCCCCTCCGGGGAGAGGGTTGGGGAGAGGGGCAAACCCTTATTTCTTACCGGCCAGCAGATCCAGCACTTCCTGGACGCTGGTGGTGTGCGCCAGGCGCTCAATGACCGACTCATCATCCAGCGCGTTGGTCAGGCTGGTGATCACCTGGATGTGCTCGTTATTGCGGGCCGCAATACCGATAACCAGGCGGGCAATGTCTTCCGGCTCTTCGCCGAAGTGCACGCCTTCAGGGTACTGGCAGAACACCACGCCGGTTTTCAGCACGCGGTCTTTCGCTTCCACGGTACCGTGAGGAACCGCGATACCTTCGCCCAGGTAAGTTGGAGTCAGTTTTTCGCGCTCAAACATTGCGTCCACGTATTCCGGCTGCACGTAACCACCGTTCACCAGCTGCTCACCGGCAAAGCGAATCGCTTCTTCTTTGGTGCTGGCTTTCAGGCCGAGGAACACGTTACCCGCGCCCAGCTTGAAGACGCCTTCTTCGCTGGAAACAAAGCTGTCTTCCAGGCTGTGCATCACCTTCACTTCTTTGTCGCTCAGGTTCTGAGAGGCCAGCAGACGCTCAACCAGGTTGGCGTACAGGCTGCTGTCGAGGAAGTTGGTCAGGGAGATATGCTGCGCCTGTGGCACCTGGCGCATTGCACGCTCGGTCAGGTCGCGGTGGGTAATCACCAGGTCAACGTCGTCCGGCAGGCTATTGATAGCGCAGTTGGTCACGGAGATATTTTTCAGGCCAGCATCGCTCACTTTCTTACGCAGCACGCCTGCACCCATGGCGCTGGAGCCCATACCTGCGTCGCAGGCTACGATGATTTTACGCACGTGGCTCAGGTCGTTAGACAGACCAGCACCTACCGCCAGCGGCGCTGCGCCACCTTTGGATTCAGCCTTCATTTCCTGCATACGGCGAGCCGCAGCTTCGATGTCGTCTTCTTCTTTCACTTTGCTGGTTTTCAGCAGGATGGCGGAGACCACGAAGGAAACAACCATTGCCGCACAGATAGCCGCGATGTTAGCGAAGTACGCGCCTTTCGGGGTCATCGCCAGAACTGCCAGGATAGAACCCGGGGAAGCCGGAGACACCAGGCCGCCGTTCAGTACGGTCAGGGTGAACACGCCGGTCATACCGCCGAGGATAACGGCCAGGATCAGACGTGGGTTCATCAGCACATACGGGAAGTAAATTTCGTGGATACCGCCCAGGAAGTGGATGATAGCCGCGCCGCCCGCAGACTGCTTAGCGTTACCGCGACCGAAGAACATGTATGCCAGCAGGACGCCCATACCCGGACCCGGGTTCGCTTCAATCAGGAAGAAGATGGATTTGCCCAGCTCGTGGGACTGCTGAATCCCCAGCGGCGAGAAGATACCGTGGTTGATGGCGTTGTTCAGGAACAGGATTTTCGCCGGTTCTACGAAGATGGACGCCAGCGGCAGCATGTCATGCACAACCATGAAGTTAACGCCCGCCGCCAGAATTTTGGACAGGACTTCAACCGCAGGGCCAATACCCATGAACGCCAGAATCGCCAGGATCATCCCGATGATACCGGCAGAGAAGTTGTTCACCAGCATTTCAAAGCCGGATTTGATTTTACCGTCGACCCATTTGTCGAAGTGCTTGATTGCCCAGCCGCCCAGAGGCCCCGCAATCATTGCGCCGAGGAACATCGGCATGTCAGCCCCGACGATAACGCCCATAGTGGTGATAGCACCCACTACGCCGCCGCGGTCACCGCCAATCAGGCGACCACCGGTAAAGCCGATCAGCAGCGGCAGCAGGTAAGTGATCATCGGGCCTACCAGCTTCGCCAGCGTTTCGTTTGGCAACCATCCGGTAGGAATAAATAAGGCCGTGATAATACCCCAGGCGATAAACGCCCCGATATTTGGCATAACCATATTGCTGAGGAAACGACCAAAGCTTTGCACTTTGATCTTGATATCGGATGACATACACATACCCCTTGTTGGTGTTCCGCGCTGAAAAGCAGCCCGAGGTTTATTGTTAACGTAGCGGCAGGGTCGCCGGCCTTATGCAGTAAGTGACGCGAATCTGGCACTGAATCGTTAAGCTGTCCAGCCAGCGCCCTATTATGTGACTCAGATCACTAATAATCGGGGATCACCCAGCCACATTGAGTGATGGTGATCACATAATGGTTGTGTAAAAAAAGTACACCGAGGAATTTTTAACCCTGATTGACCTTTTAATGTGACTAACATCACATTTAGTTATGACGTCTTTGTTATTTATTTGTGATTTACATCACAAAGTATTTTGAGGGGGACTAATCCTAATGTGATCCAGTTAAAATCTGGGCGTTGACAACATAAGAAGGGCAATCACGGGATGAAAGTAAATTACAGCGAGGCGGCGGGTAAAAAGCGCGACGTTGAATGCCGCGCTTGTGTGAAGAATGAAAGGTTATTGAGCTAAGTCCGCGACAATGCCGCGCGCCTGAGCAAACAGCTGCTGGTAATGGGCATCGCTATCGCCAATCCCCTCTTCCACGCCGATGGTGTTATAGAGGAAATCGATTTTTGCATCCTGAACGCCCAGGTAGCCCATCGACCCGTCGATAAAATCGGTCATGTTCTTTTCCCAGCCGTACTTCACAAAACCTGCCTGCGAGCCGCCGACCAGCGCCACCCAGCGGATTTTCTTATTCCCCAGCGTGCCGCCCGGCCCGTAGCCCAGGCCGTAGTTCCACACGCGGTCCAGGTAGCCTTTCAGCATGGCCGGGAAGCTGTACCACCACACCGGGAACACCACGACCACGGTGTCTTTATCTGCTAACTCGCCAAACAGGCGGTGAACCTCCGGGGAATACTGCTTCTGCGGGTTGTTCCAGTCCGGCTCGTCGTCCACGCCAAGCGAGGGATTAAAGCCGCTGCGGTAAAGATCGAACGAAGAGACGTTAATGCCGCGTTCCGCCGCCTCGCCCTGAATTTCCTGTACCACCTGCGCGGTTAATGAGTCGCTGCGCGGATGGGCCCAAACGATATACATATTCTCTGATTTCATGGAGTTATCTCAGCCTGTTGGGAAGTAGCCACCACTTTACGGCCGCTGGATAATTCTGTAAAACGTAGTATTTGAGATGAGTTAATGAAGGATTTTCACTAATGGCGCTGAATTTTTCCGACTTCGCGACCTTTATCGCCGTGGCGCGACACAAAAGCTTTCGCGCCGCCGGCGACGAGCTGGGGCTTTCTCCGTCGGCGATCAGCCACGGCATCAAACAGCTCGAGCAGCGCCTGAAAATCCGGCTGTTCAACCGCACCACCCGCAGCGTGTCTCTCACCGAGGCTGGCGCTAACCTTTACGAGCGCCTGCGCCCGGCCTGTGACGAAATTCATACCATCCTCGACGAGGTGAACTCGTTTCGCGACACGCCGATGGGCACCCTCAAAATCAACAGCTCACGGCTGGCTGCACGCACGGTTTTAATGCCGCTGGTGGCCGGATTTATCCGCCGCTATCCCGACATCAAAGTGGAAGTCACCACCGACGACAGGCTGGTGGATATCGTGAAGCAGGAATATGACGCCGGTATCCGCCTGATAACCACGGTGGAAAAAGACATGATTGCCGTGCCGATTGGCCCGAAGGCAAAGATTTGCGTCGTCGCCACGCCGGAATATCTTGCGAGCTACCCGGCTCCGGCTCATCCCCGCGAGCTGGTCAATCACTGCAGCGTTATTTTCCGCTATCCAAGCGGCCGCCCCTACTACTGGGAGTTTTACGGGCCGGAAGGCAAACTGGAAGTGACGCCGTGCGGCAATATCGTCGTCGACGATCTCGACTCCGAGCTGGAAGCGGTGCTGTGCGGGGCGGGCATTGGCTACCTGTATCAGCAGCAGGTAGAAGAGCATCTCGCAAGCGGCAGGCTGGTTTCGATGCTGGAGGAGTGGCTGCCCGACCTTCCACCGTTCCAGTTCTATTACCCAGGCCGCCAGTACATGCCCAGCGCGCTACGCGCCTTTGTCGACTACATAAAAGGGGCGTAGACTTTTTCAGCAATGTTGGGTATCTGTTTCATACTTACCTCAAGTTGGCAAAAACGGATAATGTCATGAAACTGATCGGCAACTATACCAGCCCCTTTGTTCGAAAGATCTCGGTCATCCTGCTGGAAAAAGGCCTTAGCTTTGAGTTTATTAACGTCAACCCGTGGACAGGCGACAGCCCGGCCCCGCAGTACAACCCGCTCGGCAAAGTGCCGGCGCTTATCACCGATGAAGGCGAGCGCTGGTTTGATTCGTCGATCATCGCCCAATACCTCGAGCTGCTGAACATCGCGCCAGAGCTTATCCCGCACGACCAGAAAGCGGCGCTGCATGTACGCCAGCTTGAAGCATTATCCGACGGGATCATGGACGCGGCGTTAACTTCCGTGCGTGAAAAACTGCGCCCGGCGGAACAGCAGTCTGAAGAGGTGCTGATCCGCCAGCGCGAGAAGATTGGCCGCGCCCTCGATCTATTGGAAGAATACGCCGCCGACGGCACGCTGACCGCCGAGCCGCTTAATCTGGCCAATATTTCTGCCGCCTGCGCGGTGGGCTACCTCAATTTCCGCCGCGTCGCGCCGGGCTGGTGCGTCAATCGCCCGCACCTGGTCAAGCTGGTCGAACAGCTGTTCCTGCGCGAGAGCTTTGCGCGTACCGAACCACCCGCGGCATGATCTGCTGCCAGGACAGGGGACGTTGTCCCCTGTAATATTACTCACAAATTTCCTAATCCAGTCCCTGCCATGACGACAGCTCAAACACTTTTTAGCCATCTTCCGGCGACCGACCGCCTGCTGCGCGATGCCGCCTTTACCGCCCTCCTTGCCGAGTTCGGCCACACCCGCGTGGTGGCAACGCTGAGAATGCTGCAAAGCGAAGCGCGCGAGCACATTCGCACGGCGAGTAAGCTGCCGGACTGGAGCGAGGACTGGGCAAAGAAAACGCGTGACGTGCTCGAGGCCAGCCAGCGCAGCGCTCTGCTGCCGGTTTTCAACCTGACCGGCACCGTGTTGCACACCAATCTCGGGCGTGCGCTACAGGCCGAGGCGGCCATTGATGCAGTAAGCGAAGCCATGCGCTCCGCCGTAACGCTGGAATATTCACTGGACGACGCAGGACGCGGCCACCGCGATCGCGCCATCGCCGATCTGCTTTGCGAGCTGACCGGCGCGGAAGATGCCTGCATCGTCAACAACAATGCGGCAGCGGTGCTGCTAATGCTGGCGGCCTGCGCAGTCGGCGGCGAAGTAGTGGTTTCGCGCGGCGAACTGGTGGAAATTGGCGGCGCGTTTCGCATTCCCGACGTCATGCGCCAGGCAGGCTGCACGCTGGTTGAAGTCGGCACCACCAACCGCACGCACCTGAAAGACTACCGCGCAGCCGCGAGCGAAAACACCTCGCTGCTGATGAAGGTGCACACCAGCAATTACCACATCGAAGGCTTCACCAAAGCAGTTAGCGAGGCCGAGCTGGTTACGCTGGGCAACGAACTCAACCTGCCGGTCGTCACCGACCTGGGCAGCGGCTCGCTGGTAGATTTAAGCCTGTGGGGCCTGCCGCCGGAGCCGATGCCGCAGCAGCTGATTGCCGACGGCGTGAGCCTGGTGAGTTTCTCCGGCGACAAACTGCTCGGCGGCCCGCAGGCCGGGATCATCGTCGGCAAAAAGGCGCTTATTGAACGTATTCAGAGCCACCCGCTGAAGCGCGCGCTGCGCGCCGACAAAATGACGCTGGCGGCGCTGGAAGCCACGCTACGGCTGTATCAATACCCGGAAACGCTGGTGGAACGCCTGCCAACCCTGCGCCTGCTAACCCGCAGCGCCGAAGACATCCATCTGCAGGCCAGCCGCCTGCGGCCCGCATTTGAACAGCGTTTTGGCGAGCAGTTCGATGTGCGCGTTGAAGCGTGCCTGTCGCAAATCGGCAGCGGCTCTTTGCCCGTTGACCGCCTGCCTGGCGCGGCCCTGACCTTCACGCCGAAAAACGGACGTGGATCAACGCTTGCCTCACTGACGCAAACCCTGCGCGAGCTTGAAAGGCCGGTTATTGGCCGCATTGCCGATGGCCGACTGTGGCTGGATTTACGCTGCCTCGAAAACGAAGCGCTGCTGCTGGAGGGCATTACCCTGTGATTATTGCCACCGCCGGGCACGTTGACCACGGCAAAACGACCCTTCTCCAGGCGCTGACCGGCGTGAATGCTGACCGCCTGCCTGAAGAGAAAAAGCGCGGTATGACCATCGACCTCGGCTACGCCTACTGGCCGCAGCCGGATGGCCGTGTGATTGGCTTTATTGACGTGCCAGGGCACGAAAAATTTCTGGCCAACATGCTGGCGGGCGTCGGCGGCATAGATCATGCGCTGCTGGTCATCGCCTGCGACGACGGCGTGATGGCGCAAACCCGCGAGCATCTGGCGATTTTACAGCTGACGGGCAACCCGCAGGTAACCGTCGCGCTAACCAAAGCCGACCGGGTGAGCGACAGCCGCATTGCAGAAGTCCGCGATGAAGTCGCCGCTCTGCTGGGCGATACTTTGGCCGCAATCTTTGTGACCGCCGCCACCAGCGGTGAAGGCGTAGAAGCGCTACAGCAGCATCTTATCGGGCTAAGCGAACGTCCTCATGCCACCTCGCACCGCTTCCGCCTCGCCATCGACCGTGCTTTTACGGTTAAGGGCGCAGGCCTTGTGGTGACCGGCACGGCGCTGAGCGGCGAAGTTAACGTTGGCGATTCGCTCTGGCTGACCGGCGCGGATAAACCGATGCGCGTGCGCGGCCTTCACGCCCAAAACCAGCCGGTTTCCAGCGCGATGGCCGGGCAGCGCATTGCGCTGAACATCAGCGGTGACGCGGAAAAAAACGACATCAGCCGGGGCGACTGGCTGCTGAGCGAAAAACCTCTGCAGCCGATTGAGCGCGTTATCGTCGAACTGCAAACGCTGCAGCCGCTCCAGCAGTGGCAACCGCTGCATATTCACCATTCCGCACGTCACGTAACCGGGCGCGTTTCGCTGCTGGAAGGCAACCTTGCCGAACTGGTGCTGGATGTGCCGCTGTGGCTGGCGGACAACGACCGCCTGGTGCTGCGCGACATCAGCGCCCGCACCACGCTCGCCGGTGCCCGTGCCGTGCTGCTCAATGCCCCACGCCGCGGCAAGCGCCAACCCGCTTTCCTGAGCTGGCTGGCAGACCTGGCAAAAGGAGCCGATGACCCGCAGGCGCTGGAAGCACATCTGGCTCGCGGAGCCGTGCTGCTCAGCGAATTTTCCTGGGCACGCCAGCTAACAGCGGAAGGTCTTCAGGCTCTGCTCGATCAGCCGGGTTATCTGCAGGCGGGCAATGCGCTGCTAAGCCCGGATGTGGCCGCTCTATGGCAGCAAAAACTGCTCGACGTGCTGGCACGCTACCACCAGCAGCATGACGATCAGCCGGGGCCGGGCCGTGAACGCCTGCGCCGCATGGCGCTGCCCGCGGAAGACGAAGGCCTGGTTCTGTCGCTTATCGAAAGAATGCGCGCTGAAGGCCTGCTGATAAGCCGCCAGGGCTGGCTGCACCTGCCGGGACACGAGCCAGGTTTTTCTGCCACGCAGCAGGCGGTGTGGGACAAAGTAGACACGCTACTTGGCGACGAGCCCTGGTGGGTTCGCGACCTGGCTAAAGAAACCGGCGAGGAAGAACAGGCGATGCGTCAGCTGCTACGATCCGCCGCCCAGCAGGGGCTGGTCACCGCGATTCTGAAAGATCGTTATTACCGAAACGATCGCCTGCAGGCGTTTGCCGATCTGATCCGCGAGTTGGATCAAACTCACGGTGCCACCAACGCCGCCGACTTCCGCGACAGATTAGGCGTAGGCCGCAAGCTGGCGATTCAGATCCTGGAATATTTCGACAAAACCGGCTTTACCCGTCGGCGCGGCAACGACCACCTGCTGCGCGACAAGGCGCTGTTTACGCCTTCGCGCTAATCCCTCCTGCCGGAGAAGAGTTATTTCCCTCTTCTCCGGCGTTAATCCGTGAAGCACGTCGTAAAGCGGGCGGGAATCGGCGAAGAAACAGCCAGCCCGAACTACCCTTGTGGATGAACCATCACAAGGAGACGGCTATGACAAATAATCCTCCCGATACCCGTATTATCCCCGGCGAATATGGTTTCCCGCTAAAACTTAAACCCCGTTACGACAACTTTATCGGCGGCCAATGGGTTGCCCCGGTTGGCGGTCAGTACTATGAAAACCTCACCCCGGTGACCGGCCAGCCGCTGTGCGAAATCGCCAGCTCCGGCAAGGCCGACATCGACCTGGCGCTGGATGCCGCCCACGAAGCTAAAAAAGGCTGGGGGCAGATGTCCGTGCAGGAGCGCGCCACCATCCTGCTGAAAATTGCCGACCGCATGGAGCAAAACATCGAGCTGCTGGCTACGGCAGAAACCTGGGACAACGGCAAACCGATTCGCGAAACCAGCGCCGCCGACGTGCCGCTGGCCATCGACCACTTCCGCTACTTCGCCTCCTGTATTCGTGCCCAGGAGGGCGGCATCAGCGAGGTGGATAAAGACACCGTGGCCTACCATTTCCACGAGCCGCTCGGCGTGGTCGCACAGATCATTCCGTGGAACTTCCCGCTGCTGATGGCGAGCTGGAAAATGGCCCCGGCGCTCGCGGCGGGCAACTGCATCGTACTGAAGCCTGCGCGACTGACCCCGCTCTCCGTGCTGCTGCTGATGGAACTGGTTGGCGACCTGCTGCCGCCGGGCGTGGTTAACGTGGTGAACGGCGCGGGCGGCGAGATTGGCGAATACCTGGCAACCTCGAAACGCATCGCCAAAGTGGCGTTTACCGGCTCCACCGAGGTCGGGCAACAGATCATGCAGTACGCCACCCAGAACATTATCCCGGTCACCCTGGAGCTGGGCGGCAAATCTCCGAACATTTTCTTTGCCGACGTGATGGAAGAGGAAGACGCCTTCTTCGACAAGGCGCTGGAGGGCTTTGCGCTGTTCGCCTTCAACCAGGGCGAGGTCTGTACCTGCCCGAGCCGCGCGCTGGTGCAGGAGTCCATCTACGAACGTTTCATTGAGCGCGCGATCCGCCGCGTAGAAGCCATTCGCTCCGGCAACCCGCTGGACAGCCGCACCCAAATGGGCGCGCAGGTGTCGCAGGGGCAGATGGAAACCATCCTCAACTACATCGACATCGGCAAGAAAGAAGGCGCGGACGTGCTGACCGGCGGGCGTAGAAAAGCGCTGACGGGCGACCTGCAGGCGGGTTACTACCTCGAGCCGACCATTCTGTTTGGTAAAAACAACATGCGTGTATTCCAGGAGGAAATTTTCGGGCCGGTGCTCGCCGTCACCACGTTTAAAACCGTGGAGGAAGCGCTGGAGCTGGCGAACGATACCGAATACGGTCTGGGCGCGGGCGTCTGGAGCCGCAACGGCAGCCTGGCCTACAAAATGGGGCGCGGTATTCAGGCCGGGCGCGTGTGGACCAACTGTTACCACGCCTACCCGGCACACGCGGCGTTTGGGGGCTACAAACAGTCCGGGATCGGGCGCGAGACCCACAAGATGATGCTGGAGCATTATCAGCAGACCAAGTGCCTGCTGGTGAGCTATTCCGATAAGCCGCTGGGCCTGTTCTGAGGATTGCCCCTCACCCTGGCGGGGCTAAGCCTTAGTCACAAATACGTTCTATGAAGGATCGGCTAAGGTTCCGTTCACTTCCAGCCCTGGGTCGGAGAGAAAACGGAGGCGATTTAAGCCGGAACCGTGCCTCGCTTCTTATTTTTACCCTCACCATAACCCTCTCCCTGAAAGGGAGAGGGAATAAACAATGTTCCACGTTGGCTGTTTTCCCCCTCTCCCTCTGGGAGAGGGGCGGGGTGAGGGGAAAATCTAGCGCAGCCGCTCCGGGTGCGTATAAACCGTGGCACGGCCTGGCCGGTTAAAGCCCACCAGCGTCAGATTCGTACGCTGTGCAACTTCCACTGCCAACGAAGTTGCAGCAGATACCGCAAACAGGATTTCAATGCCGCACATCGCGGCCTTCTGCACCATCTCATAGCTCGCACGGCTCGACACCAGCGCGGCGCCGTTATGCCACGGGTTACGGCTGCGAACGCCGAGCATTTTATCCAGCGCCACATGGCGGCCAATATCTTCGCGCCCATCCAGAATCTGGCCATTAACATCAAGCCATAACGCCGCATGAGTGCAGCCCGTTAGCTCGCCGACGGGCTGGTAGTCACGCATTTTTTTCAGCGGCTCGTCCAGGTTTTCCAGGGCAAACGTCTGGGTAAACGGCAGCGGCGGCACGGGGCGGCCAATGTCATTCAACTGCTCAACGCCGCAGACGCCGCAGCCGGTTCGTCCGGCCAGCGCCCGGCGACGCTCTTTCAGGCCCGCAAAGCGGCGGCTGGACAGCTCGACCTGCACTTCAATGCCGTTACAAGTTGGCAACACATCCATCCCGTAAATATCCGCCGGACTTTCAATAATGCCTTCGGACAGGGAAAACCCGAGCGCAAACGCTTCAAGGTCTTTGGGCGAAGCCATCATCACGACGTGGGAAATGCCGTTGTAGACCAGCGCGACGGGCACTTCCTCCGCCAGCCAGTCGGTTTCGGCTACGGTGAGATTGCCCCGGTGCCAGAGCTCGATCGTGCGCGCGCCGGTAACCTGTTCCATCATATTTTTTTCAGAGTGGTGAAATTTGTTCACTTTGTTTTAACCAATCGAGAACACCCTCAGTACCATTGTGGTATTCTAGAAATACCCCTTCCGGATGAAGGGAAGTAAGCCATCAAAATCTATAGTGGTTCTAATTGTGAACCTTTGCGGGTCACCCCGCAAAATAAATCCTAAGCAATGTGAAATGTCGAAATGTAAGGAGCGATCCATGCAGGTCAGCAGAAGGCAGTTCTTTAAGATCTGTGCTGGCGGTATGGCAGGCACCACGGCAGCGGCACTGGGTTTTGCCCCCGGCGCTGCGCTCGCGGAAACCCGGCAGTACAAGCTGCTACGCACCCGTGAAACCCGTAACACCTGCACATACTGCTCCGTCGGCTGTGGGCTATTGATGTATAGCCTCGGCGATGGCGCAAAAAACGCAAAAGCCTCAATTTTCCATATCGAAGGTGACCCGGACCACCCGGTAAACCGCGGCGCGCTCTGCCCGAAAGGGGCCGGTCTGGTGGACTTTATCCATTCCGAAAGCCGCCTGAAAACGCCTTCTTATCGCGCACCAGGCTCCGATAAATGGCAGCAAATCAGTTGGGACGATGCCTTTGATCGCATCGCGAAGCTGATGAAAGAAGACCGCGACGCCAACTTCATCGAAAAGAACGAACAGGGCACCACGGTCAACCGCTGGCTCTCCACGGGGATGCTGTGCGCCTCCGCGTCGAGCAACGAAACCGGTTATTTAACCCAGAAATTTACCCGCGCCCTCGGCATGCTTGCCGTGGATAACCAGGCGCGTGTCTGACACGGACCAACGGTAGCAAGTCTTGCTCCAACATTTGGTCGCGGTGCGATGACCAACCACTGGGTTGATATCAAAAACGCCAACCTCATCGTGGTGATGGGTGGGAACGCGGCAGAAGCGCATCCGGTGGGATTCCGCTGGGCGATGGAAGCCAAAATTCACAACGGCGCGAAGCTGATTGTGATCGATCCTCGCTTTACTCGAACCGCTTCGGTGGCGGATTTCTACACGCCTATCCGTTCCGGGACCGACATTGCTTTCCTGTCGGGCGTTCTGCTGTACCTGATAAACAACAACAAATTCAACCGCGAGTACGTCGAGTCTTACACCAACGCCAACCTGATTGTGCGTGAGGACTTCGGCTTCGACGACGGCCTGTTCACCGGCTACGACGCGGCGAACCGCAAGTACGACAAAACCACCTGGAACTATGAGCTGGATGAAGAAGGCTTCGCCAAACGCGACCTGACGCTTCAGCACCCGCGCTGCGTGTGGAACCTGCTGAAAGAGCACATTTCCCGCTACACGCCGGACGTGGTGACCAGCATCTGCGGCACACCGAAAGAAGATTTCCTGAAGGTCTGCGAATACATCGCCGAAACCAGCGTGGCGGACAAAACCGCCTCGTTCCTGTACGCCCTGGGCTGGACACAGCACTCCGTCGGCGCGCAGAACATTCGCACCATGGCGATGATCCAGCTGCTGCTCGGCAACATGGGGATGGCAGGCGGCGGCGTCAACGCCCTGCGCGGCCACTCCAACATTCAGGGTCTGACCGACCTTGGCCTGCTTTCCACCAGCCTGCCAGGTTACATGAACCTGCCAAGCGAAAAACAGGTGGATATCGACAGTTATCTGGCGGCCAACACGCCTAAACCGCTGCTGAAAGGCCAGGTGAACTACTGGGGCAACTACCCGAAATTCTTCGTCTCGATGATGAAAGCCTTCTTTGGCGACAAAGCGACGAAGGAAAACGGCTGGGGCTACGACTGGCTGCCGAAGTGGGACAAAGGCTACGACGTGCTGCAGTACTTCGAGATGATGAGCCAGGGCAAGGTCAACGGCTATCTGTGCCAGGGCTTTAACCCGGTGGCCTCGTTCCCTAACAAGAACAAGGTCGTGGCCTCGCTCTCGAAGCTGAAGTTCCTGGTCACTATCGACCCGCTGAACACCGAAACGTCCAACTTCTGGCAGAACCACGGCGAGATGAACGACGTTGATCCGTCGAAAATCCAGACCGAGGTGTTCCGCCTGCCGTCCACCTGCTTCGCGGAAGAGAATGGCTCCATCGTGAACTCCGGACGCTGGCTGCAGTGGCACTGGAAAGGGGCGGATGCGCCAGGGGAAGCGCTGAACGACGGCGAAATCCTCTCCGGCATCTTCACCCGCCTGCGCCACATGTACGAGCGCGACGGCGGTAAGGTGCCTGAGCAGGTGCTGAACATGACCTGGAAGTACCTGACGCCGGACAACCCGGCGCCGGAAGAAGTGGCCATGGAAAGCAACGGCAAGGCGCTCGAAGACCTGATCGACCCGGCCACCGGCGCGGTGCTGGTGAAAAAAGGGCAGCAGCTTAGCTCCTTTGCTCAGCTGCGCGACGACGGTACAACGTCCAGCGGCTGCTGGATATTCGCCGGGAGCTGGACGCCGGACGGCAACCAGATGGCTCGCCGCGACAACGCCGACCCGTCCGGCCTGGGCAACACGCTCGGCTGGGCATGGGCGTGGCCGCTTAACCGCCGCATTCTGTATAACCGTGCCTCCGCCGATCCATCGGGTAAACCGTGGGATGAAAAACGCCGCCTGATCTCCTGGGATGGTGCGAAATGGGGCGGCATCGACGTGCCGGACTACAGCACCGCCGCGCCGGACAGCGGGGTCGGGCCGTTTATCATGCAGCCGGAAGGCCTGGGTCGCCTGTTTGCCCTCGACAAGATGGCAGAGGGGCCGTTCCCGGAACACTACGAGCCGTTTGAAACGCCGCTGGGCACCAACCCGCTGCACCCGAACGTGGTCTCCAACCCGGCAGCACGCGTGTTTAAAGACGACCTGGAAGCGATGGGCAAGCATGACAAGTTCCCATATGTCGGCACCACCTATCGTCTGACGGAGCATTTCCACTACTGGACCAAGCACGCGCTGCTGAACGCCATCGCGCAGCCGGAGCAGTTTGTCGAGATTGGCGAGAAGCTGGCCAACAAACTCGGCATCGCCCACGGCGACACGGTGAAGGTCTCCTCCAACCGCGGCTACATCAAGGCCAAAGCGGTGGTGACCAAGCGTATCCGCACGCTGGACGTTCACGGTCAGAAGGTGGACACCATCGGGATCCCGATTCACTGGGGTTACGAAGGCGTGGCGAAAAAAGGCTTTATTGCCAACACCCTGACGCCGTTTGTCGGGGATGCCAACACGCAAACGCCGGAGTTCAAGGCGTTCCTGGTCAACGTGGAAAAGGTGTAACGGAGACGAATTATGGCTTATCAATCTCAGGACATTATCCGTCGTTCCGCTACTAACGGCTTCACGCCCGCGCCTCAGGCGCGGGATCACCAGCAAGAGGTCGCCAAGCTTATCGACGTCACCACCTGCATCGGCTGTAAGGCCTGCCAGGTGGCGTGCTCAGAGTGGAACGACATCCGCGATGAAGTGGGGCACAACGTCGGGGTGTACGACAACCCGGCGGACCTGACCGCCAAATCATGGACGGTGATGCGCTTCTCGGAAGTGGAGCAGAACGACAAACTGGAATGGCTGATCCGCAAAGATGGCTGTATGCACTGTGCGGACCCGGGCTGCCTGAAGGCGTGCCCGTCGGAAGGGGCTATTATTCAGTATGCCAACGGCATCGTCGACTTCCAGTCTGAGCAGTGCATCGGCTGCGGCTACTGCATCGCCGGCTGCCCGTTCGACGTGCCGCGCCTGAACCCGGAAGACAACCGCGTCTACAAATGCACCCTGTGCGTAGACCGCGTCACCGTGGGCCAGGAGCCGGCATGCGTGAAGACCTGCCCGACCGGGGCGATTCATTTCGGCTCGAAAGAGGACATGAAAACCCTCGCCGGTGAGCGCGTGACGGAGCTGAAAACCCGTGGTTACGACAACGCAGGTTTGTACGATCCGGCCGGCGTTGGCGGGACGCACGTCATGTACGTGCTGCATCATGCGGACAAGCCGACGCTGTATCACGGCCTGCCGGAGAACCCGTCCATCAGCCCAACCGTGAAGTTCTGGAAAGGCGTCTGGAAACCGCTGGCCGCGATCGGCTTTGCGGCCACCTTCGCCGCCAGCGTCTTCCACTACGTTGGGGTCGGCCCGAACCGTGCCGATGAAGAGGACGATAATCTGCACCATGACGACGACGAGGTGCGTAAATGAAAAAGCAACCGACCATTCAGCGCTACAGCGCGCCTGAGCGCATCAACCACTGGATCACCGCCTTCTGCTTCGTGCTGGCGGCGGTGAGCGGACTGGGCTTTTTCTTCCCGTCCTTCAACTGGCTGATGGGCATTCTCGGCACGCCGCAGCTGGCGCGCATCCTCCACCCGTTCGTTGGGGTGGTGATGTTCGCCTCCTTCATAATCATGTTTTTCCGTTACTGGCACCACAACCTAATCAATCGGGATGATATCTTTTGGGCGAAGAATATTCGTAAGATCGTCGTCAACGAGGAAGTGGGAGACACCGGGCGCTATAACTTCGGCCAGAAATGCGTGTTCTGGGCGGCGATTATTTTCCTGGTGCTGTTGCTGGCGAGCGGCGTGATTATCTGGCGTCCTTACTTTGCGCCAGTCTTCCCTATTCCGGTTATTCGATTTGCGTTAATGCTGCATTCATTTGCCGCGGTAGCGTTAATTGTGGTTATTATGGTGCATATTTACGCCGCCCTTTGGGTAAAAGGCACCATCACCGCGATGGTGGAGGGCTGGGTTACCACGACGTGGGCGAAGAAACATCACCCGAAATGGTACCGCGAAGTCCGCCAGAAACAGGAAAAGTCATCTGAATGAGTATTCGCATAATCCCGCAAGATCAGCTGGAGAAGAGCGAGAAACGCACGGCGGAAGTGATTCCGCCGTTATTATTCCCCAGGCTCAAAAATCTCTACAACCGCCGCGCTGAACGCCTGCGCGAGCTGGCTGCCAGCAACCCGCTGGGCGACTATCTGCGCTTTGCCGCGCTGATCGCCCACGCCCAGGAAGTGGTGCTATACGACCACCCGCTGGAGATGGATTTAACCGCCCTGATTGCCGAAGCCGCCAAAACCGGCAAACCGCCGTTGGACATTCACGTCCTGCCACGCGACCCGCACTGGCAGCGCCTGCTGCAGTCGCTGATTGCCGAGCTGAAGCCAGAAATGGACGGCCCGGCGTTAGCGGTGATTGAAAATCTTGAAAAAGCTTCTTCACAGGAGCTGGAAGAGATGGCCACCGCGCTGTTCAACGCTGATTTTTCGCTCGTCAGCAGCGACAAAGCGCCGTTTATCTGGGCCGCGCTGTCGCTCTACTGGGCGCAAATGGCGACGCTTATCCCAGGCAAAGCCAAAGCAGAGTACGGCGAACAGCGCCAGTTCTGCCCGGTTTGCGGCTCGATCCCAGTCGCCAGCATGGTGCACATCGGCACCACCAACGGCCTGCGTTATCTGCACTGCAACCTGTGCGAAACCGAGTGGCATGTGGTGCGCGTGAAGTGCAGCAACTGCGAGCAGACCCGCGACTTAAACTACTGGTCGCTGGACAGCGAACAGGCGGCGATTAAAGCCGAAAGCTGCGGCGACTGCGGCACCTACCTGAAAATTCTCTATCAGGAAAAGGACCCGAAAGTGGAAGCCGTCGCCGACGACCTGGCCTCGCTGGTGCTTGACGCCCGCATGGAGCAGGAAGGCTTCGCCCGCAGCAGCATCAATCCGTTCTTATTCCCTGGCGAAGGGGAATAAAACGACCAACGGCATTCAAATTTGAATGCCGTTTTCTTTTAGTACCCCTTCGTATCAGGCAGCAGTCTGATCAAACTCCAGCCTTTCGCCATCTGGCCCGCGAATCAGTAAAAAACTCACCTTATTCATTGGCGACGATTCCGTTACCGGCCCTTCATCCAGCGTATAACCCAGCGTTTCCAGGCGTGCGGCCACGGCCTGAAGGTCACTCACCTCAAGCGCAATATGGTCAATACCGCAGCGTGGCACATCGAAGCCCTCGCTCTGTGGCAGCTGGTACAGCTCAAGTAACACGCCGCCAAGTTCAATAAAGGCCACTTCAATTTCGCCCATCGAGGCAGTTTTGCTGTAGCGACTTTTCACCTCAAAACCCAGCGGCAGATAGAAGGCCAACGAACGCTCAAGATTGCTTACCTGATAGCCGATATGGGCCAAATGTTTCACCAGTTCGCGCATGTTATACCCCCTTCCTTACGCACCAGAAGCCGTAGAAACCCACATACACAAAGCACAGCAGCGGCACCAGGAAGGCAATCTGCATGTTACCGTGGTTAATGTCCGAGATGACGCCCATCACCAGCGGGATCACCGCCCCACCGATAATCGACATCACCACAATTGAGCCCGCGGTCTGGGTGTCTTTCCCCATGCCTTTGATCACCAGGCCAAAGTTAGTTGGCCAGCACGGCGCCATGCAGAAGCTCACCAGAATCAGCGCATAAACGGCCAGCATGCTGTGGCTGGCCACGGCAATCAGCAGCAACAGCGTGGCGACAGAGGCAAACACGCCGAGCAGCAGCGCAGGGTTCAAACGATTCATCAGCCAGGTCGCAACGCCTTTACCCACCGCGTAAATTACCAGCGAGGCCAGTAACCAGTAAGTTGCCGAGTGTTCGCTGGTGCCGTGCTGAACCAGCTGCACGAAACGAATGGTGAAGCTCCACACCCCAACCTGCGCACCCACATAAAGGAACTGTGACAGCACGCCGAGGCGGAAACGAGGGATCGCGAATAAACGGCGCAGCGTGCTGCCCATCCCCTCGGAAGAAACCTGCTGCTTTGGCGCGTCACCTTTGCAGGAAGGGAACTTCACGAAGACAAAGATCAGCGCCAGCACTACCAGCACAGAACCGATAATCAGGTATGGCCCGACGACCTGACCCACCATCTGGTGACGTGCCGCATCTGCCGCAGCGGCAGGCATTTTTAGCAGTTCTTCATGACTCGGGTCATCTTTGCCAAACACCATGATCTGGCCGATTAACACCCCCGAAATGACCCCCAGCGAGTTAAAAATCTGCGAGAAGTTAATGCGCTGGGTGGACGTTTTAATCGGCCCCAGCAGGCTCGAGTAAGTGTTAGCCGACGTTTCCAGGAAAGAGAGGCCGCAGGCGATGACGCCCAGACAGGCAAGGAACGCGCCGTAGGTCATGACCTCTGCGGCAGGGATAAACAGGAAGCAGCCCAGCGCGTAAAGGCAAAGCCCGGTAATAATCGCGGCTTTGTAGGAGTAGCGTTTTATCAGCGCGGCGGCCGGGAGCGCCACGAAGAAATAGCCAAGGAAGAAGATAGATTGCACCAGCGCAGTTTGGGTATCCGACAGATCGAACCCCTTTTTAAACTGGGCAATCAGGATATCGTTCAGGTTTCCGGCCATCCCCCACAGCGCAAACAGGCAGCAAACCAGCAAAAACTGCAGCCAGGGCGTATGGGCGAGATAGGCGCTGGTGTCCAGCTTTTCAGTGTGAACGTTGTCGCTCACTTTATCGTTAATCAGAGTACTCATGTGAAGTCCCCGTAATCGGTTATTTTATCGGTAAGGTTTTTACGCTACCTCATGGTGCGGGGTAGCCAGGGCAAGACGTTCCAGCGCTTCCTGATACTCTGGTAAAGCAGAAGCGCCGTGTTTCTCAACGCTGACCGCGGCATAGGCAGCCGCGAATCTGGCGGCCTGAGGGAGAGACTCTCCGCAGGCCAGACGTGCGCAAAGCGCGCCGTTGAAGGCATCCCCGGCGCCGGTGGTATCGCGGGGGTGGGATGGGAAGCAAGGGATCACGTTTTGTTGTCCCCCCTCACTTAGCAGGGCACCGACGGCACCCAGAGTGATAATGACTCTTGCCACGCCTTTGGCATGGAGTGCATCGGCGGCAAGCTTCGCGCTGTCGGCATCGGTGACCCGGCAGCCCGTTAACAGCCAGGCTTCGGTGGCGTTTGGCGTGAGCAGATCCACACTCGCCAGCAGCGCATCGTCTACGGGCTGATAAGGCGCGGGGTTCAGCACCACAAATGCGCCATGCTCGCGGCCTGCGTTAATCACCTGCTGAATCGCTGAAAGGTTATTCTCCAGCTGCACCAGCACCACATCGGCGCAGCTAATCGCCGGAATACACTGGGCAATTTCTTCGTCGGTTACGGTCATATTCGCGCCGGGATCGACGGCAATCATGTTTTCCGCTTCGTTGCCGGCGACATAGATCAAGGCGTTGCCGGTGGGCACTTCATCGGTGGTCAGCAGCGTGATGGCGTTAAAGCCGACGGTTTTCAGGTGACGGCGGGCGAACTGGCCGAAAGTGTCCTCCCCAATTTTGCCGATGTAATGCACGTTAGCCCCCGCCTTCAGCGCCGCCGTGGCTTGGTTGGCTCCCTTCCCGCCGGCGCTGGTCATGCTGCCGGTAGCAACCAGCGATTGTCCAGGTACAGGAAAACGATCCACCCTGGCGACCATGTCGAAATTGAACGAGCCAAATACACAAACTTTTCCTGTCATGACGTTTCTCCTCAGGCGTGTGCCGGGCTGAGTGCAGCTTCAATATCGCGGGTCATGTTCTGCCAGGCCTGCTCCAGCGCCACATCCGGGCGGAACAGGCCGCTGCTGCCCAGGATCAGTACCTGAGCCCCGGCGGTCAGCAGTTGGCGGTAGGTATTGCGGTTGCAGGAGCCGTCCACCTCAATAAGAAAATCAAGCTGGCGCTGCTGTTTAAGGCGATGCAGCTGAGCAATTTTCTCCACCATCTCGGGGATAAACGGCTGCCCTGCGTAGCCAGGGTCGACGGTCATCACGGTGACTTTGTCGAGCAAGTGGAGGTAATGGTTTAGCGCCTCAACGGGCGTGGCCGGGTTGAGCACGACCCCCACCTTTTTTCCGGCATCGCGGAGGGTATGAATGATTCGAAACGCTTCACGGCTGATGACTTCGGCATGCACGGAGAACGAGTCCGCCCCGGCTGCGATCAGCGGCCCAATAAAATCGGCCGGGTTTTCTACCATCAAATGGACGTCGACAGGCAACGTCGTGTAGGGGCGAATTTGGGCGACGAAGGCGGCGGAAAGCGCCAGGTTTTTAACATAGTGCCCGTCCATCACGTCCACATGCAGCATGTCAGCCTTTTGGTTCAGAACCTGCAGCTGCTCGGCCGTTTTCATAATGTCCATGCACATCAGTGACGGGGAAATGTAATACTTCATAGCGCTTCTCCTGGAAAAGAGTCGGATTTCAGGCAAAGTCAGGCCCCACCGAACGGGCGGTGTGAATGACAGTGCGGTTTTTATCCGTCACGACATGACGGGCACTCAGGCGATCTGCACCCCGACGTTATGCCAGGTCATCTCCTTTTCGAGCAGCGGATCGTTAAAGGACTCGGTAATCAGCCAGTCCAGATCCCCCAGTCCTCCGACACGGGCCACGCCTAAACGTCCGAGCTTGCTGCCGTCCATCAGCGCGACCACCTTGCGAGCCTGAATAATCATCTGCTTGAGCAGCGCTGCGTGCGCCTCGCTGCCGGCATACAGACCGCTGTCTCGCTCCAGCCCCTGGCACGAGAAAAACAGCGTCTCGATCGGATGCTCGAGCAGCATTCTGGCAGTTGTTTCGCCGAAAAAAGCCTCTTCGCTCGCCGACAGGTCCCCGCCCAGCCCCACCACGCGCAGAGAGCGGCGGCTCATTAACGTCTGCACAATGCTCACTGACGGGGTAATGACGGTCAGCGCCATCTCCGGCAGCTGACGCGCAAGGAACCAACTGCTGCTGCTACCGTCGAGCAAAACGGTGTCTCCCGGCTGCAGCAGGCGCAGCGCCTTACGGGCAATGCGCATCTTGGCTTCGCTGTTCAGCAGCGTTCGCTGACGGAAGCTGCCCTGCGCATCCTGAACCGGCACGCCCTGCGGGGCCAGAATGCTTATCGGCAGAGCATTCTCGGCTACCAGCGCGCCGCCATGACTGCGGCTGAGCATCCCTCTGCGCTGCAGTTCGCTGAGGTCACGGCGCACCGTTTCACGGGAAACGCCGGATGCGGCAGCGATGTCATTTACCCGCATCACGCCTTGCTGCCCGAGCAGTTGCAGGATTAAACGGTGACGTTCCAGCGGTAACATAGGTGCCTCCTGAAGTGCAAAATCAGATTACTGGTTTCCGGCATCGCCGATTGCGAGCCAGGCTCTGTCGGCTAATAGCGGCGTATTGCCTCGATGAAAATGTGCTCTGGCTCGCATTTTTAATGCCAGCCGACCCGGCTCTCCCTTCGCTCAATCACACATTCGGTCAAAAACAAAAATAAACGGAAATGAATGCAACCAACCGTTTTTGCCCGTTTCTGACCGTTTACGCCCGACGCACTTTATTCCGCGCTAACTGCTCGCCAACAATTAAAAACAAATGAAAATAAAATAATGTTCAATTGATCACATTATTTTCACTTAATAGCCTTTTTAATCTGTTGAGCGCAATAAATCGTGAAATGTGAAACCAATTGAAAGCAAAAACAGGATTAAGAGATGAATGAGACAACCCGCCGTTTTGCCCGCCTGATCGACCTGAGCGCCGTGCAGGCAACCAACATAGAAGCAGATGTTCGCGCCTGTGCGGAGCTGGCCAGCCGCTACAACATTATTTCGGTGCATGTTTTGCCATGCTGGACGCGTTTTCTTAGCACCCTGCTGCCAGAGCAAGGACGCGGCGAAGTGATGATTGGCGGCCCCGTTGGCTTCCCCGGTGGCGGCCACGCGACCGACATCAAAGTGCAGGAAGTTCGCCAGCTAATTACCGACGGCGCGAGGGAAGTCGACATGGTGGTGAACATCGGCAAAGTGCTGTCCGGGGACTTCGATTATGTTCGCGAAGACCTGCGCCGCGTGGTGGAAGCCGCCGCCCCGATCCCGGCCAAAGTGATCCTTGAGACCCATTACCTGAACGAAGAGCAAATCCGCAAAGTGTGTGACATCGCGGTGGAAGTCGGCATGAAGTGGGTGAAAACCTCCACTGGCTGGGCCCCCACCGGCGCTACGCCTGAAAAAGTCAGCATCATTGCGGATCAGCTCAAAGGCCGAATTGAGATAAAAGGCGCGGGCGGCATACGCGACCTGGACACCGTCCGCACGCTTTACCGCCTGGGCGTTCGCCGCTTCGGCATGAGCCAGAGCGCGGTCAGTAAAGTCCTGGCCCAGCTTGAACAGGATCCAGGCCTGTTCCCGGAATTAAACGATAACTAAAAAATCGCGGGCGGGAAGCCCGCCTTCTCCCGTTCACGGAGCTCAACATGAAAGACAGAATACTGACGATTGACGTCGGCACAGGCAGCGCCAGGGCCGCCCTGCTGGCTCAGACCGGCGAGCTGATTGGCTTTGCTCAGCGTGAATATGACCAGACCACCCTGCAGGCTGGCTGGTCGGAACAGGCCCCGTCGCTGTGGTGGCGTTCAGTATGTGAATGCCTCCACGAAGTGTTGCATCGCTTCGCGGATCAGCGTTCACGCATCGCCGCTATCGGGGTCTGCGGCCAGATGCACGGCACGGTCTTACTGGATGCCGACGGCGAACTGGTCGCGGATAAAGCTCTGCTCTGGAACGACAAGCGCAGCCAGCCACAGGTGGACGCTTTTATCGCCCGTGACGGGGAAGAGAAATGGCTCACCCGGCTAAACAACCCGCCCACCGCGGCCTGGCCCGCTTTCAAACTGGCCTGGTGGCGGGAAAACTGCCCGGAAAGCTGGGCGCGGGTGGCCATGGTGCTGATGCCGAAAGATTACATAAACTTCATGCTAACCGGCGTTTATGCCACCGACTACAGCGAAGCCTCCTGTTATTACCTGATGGACAGCGCCACCCTCAGTTGGTCCTCGCAAGCGCTGGAACGCTTCGGGCTGAAGGCTGACCATTTTCCACCGCTTTACTTGTCCAGCGACGTGATTGGCGAGGTTAGCCCTCAGGCGGCGGCGCTTACCGGCTTACCTGTTGGCATACCTGTCGTTGCCGGTACCTCGGACATGGCCGCCACGCTGCTGGGCTCCGGCGTTTACCAGCCGGGAACTGCCTCGGATTCCACCGGCACCTCGACATTGTTAACGGTCGTTGCCAGACAGCCGCTGCTTCACACCCGCATCAATAATCTGCACCTGGCCAATCCGGCCTGGGGCGGTTTTACCATTCTGGATGCGGGCGGGGATGCCGTGCGGTGGGCCAGACAGGCGATCGCGCAGAACCAGCTTTCACACGCCGATCTGCTGGCCGAGGCGGCAACGGTCAAGCCCGGTGCCGAAGGCCTGCTGTTCCTGCCTTATCTGACGGGAGAACGCCTGGCCGACCACACCAACTCGCGGGCGCAGTTCTTTGGCCTGCAGCGCAAGCACCACCGGGGCCATCTCTTCCGTGCGGTGCTGGAAGGGGTCGCCTTTGCCTCTACGCGTAATCTCAACCAGTTGCGCCAGTGCGGCCAGCACCCGGAACGGATGATTGCCTCCGGCGGCGGCGCGCGCAGCGAACTGTGGCTAAAAATTAAAGCCTCGGCCTATAACCTGCCTATTTTAAGTACACGTAACCAGGAGAATGGCATAACAGGATGCGGTATTATCGCGGGCACCGGCGTGGGTCTGTATACCGATTTTTCCGCCGGCGTGCGTCAGGCCGTTCATTTTGAAAAGGAAATTCTCCCTGACTCACGGCTTCGGGACTACTATGCGGCGTGCTTTGAGGTGTTTGATACACTTTACCAACAGGCTGCGCCGCTGTATGACCAGCTGGATGGGCTCAGCGAAGGGCCAGCGACCGATAGCGGGTCGCCGCGGCTTTAGGCCAGGGGGAAATAAGGCGTGATGCTCCGCAGAGAGCGGAAACAAGAGAGGTCGAATGTTTGCAGAAGAGCGTCAGGAAAAATTACTGAGTATCCTCAGGGAAAAACGGAAAGTTGCGGTGTCCGAGATGTGCGAGGTTTTCAACGTCTCCGGGGCAACGATCAGGGCCGACCTCCGCCAGCTGGAAGAAACGGGCATGTTGACCCGCACCCACGGCGGCGCCATGTTGCGCACCCGCGCCAGCTTTGAGCAGGCATCGGACGACCGTGAAGTGGTGAACCTAAGCGCAAAAGAGCGCATCGGCCAGCGTGCGGCGCAGCTGGTAGAAGATGGCGACATCATCGTGCTGGATACCGGTACCACCACGCTGCACATCGCCCGCCACATCCGCGACCGCAAGAACGTGACCGTGGTGACCAACGACTACCAGATTGCCCGCGAACTCGAAGCCAGCCCTTCTATCCAGACCATCCTGCTGGGCGGTATCGTGAAGAAAGGCTATCACTGCGTGGTGGCGATTAACGGCCGTTCGCTGCTGGATACCCTGAACGTGGATAAAGCGTTTATGGGGGTGAATTCGCTGTCGCTAAAACAGGGTGCCTGCGTGGCCGACGTGATGCTGGCCGAGACAAAACGCGGCATGATAGAGCATGCCAGTCAGGTGATTGTCGTCTGCGACCACAGCAAGCTGGATAACACCTCGCTCGCGCAATTTACCCCTGCGGCACGCATTGATACGCTGGTGATTGACCGTCTGCCGGACAACGCCGAAGCCTGGCGTAACGCCGGGATCCACCTGATTGCGCTGGAAGAATAGCGACCTCAGCTAAAAGTTAAAGCGCCGGTCGATCGGCGCTTTTCTATCTCGATCACCCGCGCTTAATCATCTGCACCACCTGATCGTTTTGGATCTGATGCTCCACGCCCTGTGCGTCGTAATAACGCGTCAGCCCCGTCTGCTTATCGAGCTCCGGCTTGCCTTTGGTCACGATCATTTCGCCCGTCTTAGTCGACATCACGTAGCTGCTGGAGCAGGCCACCGCCGACAGAACAACCACACCCACCAACATCATCCCGAACAGTTTTTTCACTTTTGCCAACCCTTTATTGTTTTAGACGCCGGATTGTAGCTGGATGAAATGCAACCGGGTGTTAATGTGTATTGCGAAGGGAGACTGGGGCTTAATCACATCACCATTCCTTTCGTCGCTCTTTTTCATATCCAACCCCGTCGGGCGTATTTTTCCCCCAAAGGCCAAAGAACTCTTCAATATCTTGCTGATGTCGCCGGGTAACGCATTCGCCATAGGCCTTTAGTAAAAGAGCAATGTCTGGCAGATGACGGGTTTGCTTCAGGTTGCCTGGCGGACAGACGGCCTTATCGCGCAGTTCATAAAGAATGCGCTTTATACCCTTTCCAAAGAATTTAGCCATTTATCATCCTTAATAATCAAAGTTGAGCCCAGTCAAATCAATCACCGCTCCCTAGAATACATGCTGGCAAAGAAAAATTAATTAACGCATTGAGTAAGAAGAGAAATTTACGAGACACCGCGAAGCAACTTTGCAACAGCGAATGGTGTCTCAGCCACTGACCGAGCCACCGCACAATCTGCCCCATCCTTTCATTAGACATTTTCCATCCGGCAAGAGACTCTGTCCTCGCACACAACAACCACACTTTGGCAGCCCACCACTTTCTCTGATCAGGATATTCTTTATGTCAGTCACTGAACCCGTCATCCGCCAGTATGAGGCGTACAACGCCCACGATCTCGAGGCCTTTGCCGCCTGCTTTAGCGAAGACTTCATCGCTTACCGCCCGCCAGCCACTACGCCTTCTTTGGAAGGACGCGAAGCACTTTATGCCTTCTATAAAGAGCACCGCTTCAATAACCCAGCCTTGAGAGCAGAAATCATTTCCCGCACCGCGCTGGGCAACAAGGTGTTCGACCACGAGAAGATCCACGGCCTGAGCGATGAACCCATTGAAAGCATGGCGGTTTTCGAAGTAGAAAACGGGCTGATAAAAACGGCGTGGTTCTTTTTTGGCTGAATAGCCGTTGCCCGCGCCCATGTTTGCCAGGCGTATTTTTGACGCAGGTTGTGCAGAATGAAGCCCGGCAAACCCTGCCGGAACGAGCAGCTTATGGGCCGTTAGATTGATTTGGTGAATAATTTCACTTTAGGCGCAGGATATATTCTTACTGACCCATTGGGTAGCAGCAGGAAACCCGGTATACTGCGCCCCGCCTCCATGTAGCAATGAAGGCGCGGAAGGTCGTCGTCTCCGGTGAGGCGGCTGGACTTCAACTCCAGTTGGTGCCGCCAGCGGCGCCGGGCAGGTTCGACTCCTGTGACTTTCCGCCAAGTTTCTACTTCAATAATAATATATAGTTATATATCTGTTGTTGATTGGATTGCTTATCTCATGGAAAGTGTTGCGGCTCTAATCGTGAAGTATGACACTATAATTAATAGTGTATTCTGGTTATTAATATTGTTATTTATTTTTTCTTATATTAGCTTCCGTGCAGGCTCTGGATATAGCATTGTAAACAGATTTTGGCATTTCTTCCTTGGAACCTCTTCATTTACCGATAAAAAATTAAACTCTTTTTGGACTGACAGAAGTGATATTGAGCACTTTAACATGCTCTTCAATGTCAATGCTAAAAATAAAATAGAAATAAAAAGATTTATAACATGGGCAACCATTAATAAAATCGATATCACTAAAGTATCCAGAGCAAAAGGATGGTATAACATATCAACCTTAGAATTATTGACCCCCCGAAGAAAAACTACTTTTTTTATATTTATCTGTTCATTTTTCTTTATATATCTATCATTGGTAGCACTCACTATTGCTATAAAACCAGCTGCACTAGTCAGAATAGATAATAATGAACCATGGATATGGGTAGGTAAAAATCAAACTACAAACTATTTCCCAAATATCAGCCTAAGTCAACTTCAGTGGGAAAACTGGTCACTATCAACAAAAGACTGTAATAATAAAAAATTTGATCGTAATAGTTTCTCGACTAAGAGCAGGTTAAAAATAGAAACTATTGATATGTTATGTAGTAGTTATTCTAGCTTAGAGGATCAAAAAAATATATTAGCAGTAATTAAAAAGCAGAACGCGTTCTATTTTATATCAGTCATCCCTTTTATATATGGGATTTATTTCTTCATTTTATGCCTCAGAAGAGTACTGGCTATTGAGTTATCTTATGAGATTAAACGAAAAACCATTTCCGACAAAATAAATAAAAGATGATGAACATTAATAATTCATTTTTCTTTGATATTACCGGCCTGTTATTCGAGATGATTAATGCGCTAGTAGAGGATTTAAAAGCGCCCCGCTTTGTCCGCACAGATTCAGGTCTGGCAATGATCGATAGCCAGGCCGGAAATAATCTTCACCAGACCCTCACCCTGCCCTCTCCCTAAAAGGGAGAGGGGAAAATACGGTTCAGCGATTCAGCCTGTATAGCTGCAAACAAGCATCGCCGTTGTTCTGAGAATCGCCACAAATTACATCGGTGGCGTCAGTCCGTTAACTCCAGCGGAAATCCCGCGCGCGACGGCCTGGCCTTTATCGTCTTTGGTGGCGAACAGCACCACTTTCGCGCCCGGCTTCAGCACGGATTTGTCGGCAGGGCCGATCAGCACCACCGGCACGTCGTCCGGCACCTGTACGGTTTTCTGCTGGCCGTGGAATTTCACCGTCATGGTGCGCCCATGGCTGTTCACCAGGGTGCCGACGGTGCCGTTGGTCATGGTGTTCACCTGGCCGTTGGCGGACTCAAATGGATTAAATCCTTCCCCGGAGCCGCGCAGGCTCGGCGCAAAAACGTGCACCTCCAGCGCCTTCAGCGTGCCGTCCGCCTGCGGCACGGCGGCGGTGCCGATAAAGCTATCGGGCTTGATGTCGCTCATCTTCGCTTCGCTCACGCTGTTGATTCGGGTTTTATCCGTCAGGCCAACGGAGAGCTTTTCGCCCTGCCGGGTGGTGATTTGCAGTGAGGAATCATTGACCGAGTCAATGGTGCCGCGCACCGGGGTAATGACATTGTCCGCCGCCACTGCGACAACGCTCAGCAGCAGAAGGCTTAAGGCCGGGATAAACAAACGAGGCTTGATCATGCTTTCTCCAGAATGAGGTCAGGTTAAGAAATGCTCTGGATCAAGCGTAACCGCCCAATCAATCCCGGGGGTTAAAGAGTGTGTTCAAACGTTTCCTTACCTACCCGAAACGTGCTCTTTTGCGAAGCGGATAAGACGTTATCGGCATTCTGAGCGGCTGACTATTTCGTGATAAGCTGCGCAATATTGGCGACAGATAAAGCGCATCAATATGTTGATGCGCGATACTGCCTCACTTTTATTACTTGCCGCTTCAGGAAGAAAAATGGCCTATAAATATGCGCTTGTACTGCTGGCTCCGCTGCTGCTTGCGGCCTGCTCATCATCGGACAATTCAGGGATGGATCGCCAGGACAGGCAGCGGCTGGACGACAGCTTTATGCGCTCGCCGTGGCCCGACCCTTACTACAACAGCCGCTACCTCACCCCGGAACAGCGCCAGGACATCCGAGACAGGATCCGCGCCGACCAGCTGGAAGCCAGAGGGCGCCGGGATAACAGCACCGACAGCGGCGACGGCTTTGGCCAGCCGGTACATTTCTAAACGGTTGGCACCGTCCCGCCGTCAATGATGTACTCCGTGCCGGTGATCGCGGCGGCACGCTCTGAGGCCAGGAAGGCTATCAGATTAGCCACTTCTTCAGGCCGGGCCGGGCGGCCAAGCGGAATTCCACCCAGAGAATCCATAATGATCTGCTTGCCACCTTCATAATCCGTGCCCGCCTGCAGCGCCAGCCGCTCCGCCAGGCGAACAGAAGCCTCAGTTTCAATCCAGCCCGGCGCCACACGCAGCACCCGCACGCCCTGCGGGGACACCTCTTTCGACAGGCTTTTGCTGTAGGCGGAAAGCGCCGCTTTTGCCGCCGCATAGGCCGTGGTGGCCTCCGGCAGCGGTAAAATCCGCTGAATGGAAGAGACATGGATAATCACGCCTGACCCCTGCGCCGTCATGCCCGGCAGCAGCGCCCTGTCCAGCCGCACCGCCGGGAAAAGGTTAAGCGCCAGCTCGCGCTGCCACTGTTCTTCGTCCAGCGCCGCGTAGCCTCCGGCCGGGGAGGATGAGCCGCCGAGCATATGCACGATGATATCCACGCCGCCGAGCCGCGCCTGCACGGCTTTTACCAGCTGCTCGCAGCCCTCACGCGTGGCCAGATCCGCCGCCACAAACTCTTCATCACCAACGTTTTCAGGCGCATGGCGAGCCACGGTCATCACCTGCGCGCCCAGCTCGCGGAACAGCGCTACGGTCGCCGCGCCAGCGCCCTTCGTGCCGGACGTCACCAGCGTTCTCTTGCCCTTCAGCGTCAAAAAGTCAGTCATTTTACGTTCTCCAGAAAGTCGATTTACCTGCCGTATCTCTACTCTAAGAACGCGGTATAATTTAAACAATTGGGACAAACCGGGATGAAATGATGAAGGAATCGGGACAATGTCGCGCATAGCCCTCGGCGATATCGAAGCCGTGCAGGCGATCGCCCGCCGGGGATCTTTCCGTGCGGCGGCTATCGATCTGGGCGTTTCAACCACGGCGCTCAGCCATACGCTGGCAAAATTTGAGGCCGAGCTTGGTGTACGTTTGTTCAACCGCACCACCCGCAGCGTGTCGCTGACGGAGGCCGGGAGGCTGTTTATCGAGAGAGTCAGCCCGTCCCTTCAGGGGCTGAACGACGCCCTGGAGAGCGTGCGGGCGCACCGAGATACGCCGTCCGGCGTGCTGCGCATCAACGCGCCGCCTTTTGCCGCTCGCCAGGTGCTTTCGTCGCTGGTTTTTGAATTTTTACGCCGCTATCCGGATATGCAGGTCGATATCGTCACCGAAGGAAAACTGGTTGATATCGTTGCGGAAGGTTTCGACCTTGGCGTGCGCGTGGCCGGGCTGGTGCCTGCCGATATGATTGCACTTTCGCTTGGGCAGCCGCAGCGCTTCGCCGTCGTTGCATCCCCGGCTTATCTGGCGGAGCACGGCACGCCGCTAACGCCGGGCGATCTGCTGGCTCACGCCTGTATTCGCGTCAGGCTGCCGGACGGTTCCCTCTACCGCTGGCATCTGGAAAAACAGGGCGAAGTCGCGGCAATTGATGTGCGCGGCCCGCTGACGCTGGACGAAGCCTCGCTGGCGCGGGAGGCGGTGCTGGAAGGCATCGGGATTGGCTTTTTCATGGAGCAAAACGTCGCCGACGAAATCCGCGCCGGCAAGCTGGTTCGCCTGCTGGAAGCGTGGACGCCGCCCTTTCCGGGGCTTTGCCTTTACTATTCCGGCAGGCGGCATCCTTCCGCCGGGCTTGCCGCCTTCCTGGCGCTGGCGCGGGAAAGAAGTCAGGGAGGTCACTGACCTCCCCGTAACGCTTAGAAGCTGTAGCTTGCCGTCAGCGAGAAGCTGCGCGGCGCGCCGTAAACCACATAATCGGACAGCCAGGATTCATATTCTTTGTCGAACAGGTTGTTGATGTTGCCCTGTACGGCGAAGTTTTTCGTCACCTGGTAACGGGTGAAGAGATCCACCAGCGCGTAGCTGCCCTGCTTAATACGCGTATTTCCGTTCGGGCCGTAGGCATCCTGCCAGGTTTTGCTCTGCCAGTCCACGCCGCCGCCCACGGTGACTTCCGGCAGCATCGGCAGCTGATAACGGGTAAACAGCTTCAGGGTAGTGCGCGGCTGGTCAGGGTTCACCGCCTCACCGTTACTGTCGTCCGCCACATAGCGGGAAGCGCCAAAGGTGAGCTGCCAGTTATCGGTCAGCGCGCCGTTCAGCTCGAACTCCACGCCACGGCTCACGGTGCCGTCCACGGATTTATACGCCGTTTCGCCAGGGTTGCCGTTAACCGGCGTGCCGAGCGACTGAGCAACTTTATCCTGCTCGATGCGGAACACCGCCAGCGAGGTGGTCAGGCGCGTGTTAAACCAGTCCGCCTTCACGCCCGCTTCGTAGCTCTTCCCGGTGGTAGGGTCGAGATAATCGCCGTTAACGTCGCGCTTGTCGGTTGGCTGGAAGATGGAGGTGTAGCTGGTGTAGGCCGACCAGGTGTCGTTGATGTCGTAAACCAGGCCCGCGTACGGCGTCACGTCATGTTTTTTGCTGCTCAGGCTGGTTTGCGGGGCGGTGGACGGATTGTAGTCCGCATCCCATTCGGTGTAGCGGGCGCCCACGATCAGGTGCAGCGGGTCGGCCAGCGAGAAACGCGCTGCGGTGTAGGCAGACTGCTGGCGCACCACGTCTTTGCTGTACAGCGAGAAGGCAGACCAGCTCGGGTCCGCGATGTTGCTGTAGAAGCTGTCCATCGCGATGCCGCCGTAATCCAGCCCGGTATTCGGCATGGCGTTATCATAGTGATTGCGCTGGCGGCTGTAGCTACCGCCAAACATCAGCTCATGCTGGCGGCCAAGCAGGTCGAAGCCCCCGCGCACAAACGCATCCACCGAATCCTGCTTACGTTCGCCCCGGTTCCAGCCGCCGTAAGCGCTGGTGCCAGCGCCGGTCACTTTATCCGGGAAGCCGGTCACGTACATCAGCTTAGAGTCGAAGTTGGTTTCGGCGTGCAGCGTGTTGATGCGCGCCTCCCAGCCGTTATCAAAGCGCTGGACCAGGTTGGCGAACACTTTGGTGGCGTCTTTGTTGGAGTAAGCCCAGTCCGGCGCGGTGGTGGCGCTGCGGCTGAAGTGCGTGCGGCTGCCGTCGGCATACCAGGTTGGCAGGCCGCCCCAGGTCGGGCTGTCGTCGTTACTTTCCTGGTAGTCGTAGCCGACGGAAAGCGTGGTGGAGTCGGTCAAATCGGCATCCACCACGCCATAGATGAATTTCTTGCGGAAATGGCTTTTGTCCAGCCAGGTGTCATTGTCCTGGTAGCCGGTGATCACGCGGCCCCGCACGTTGCCGGACTCGCTCAGCGGCGCGGAGAGATCCGCCACATAGCGCTGCTTGCCCCAGCTCCCGTAGCTGGCGGAAACGTTGCCTTTAAACTCACGGCTGTCGGCGTGCTTGCGCACCATATTGATGTACGCCGATGGATTGCCGCTGCCGCTCATCAGCCCGGCCGCGCCGCGTACCACTTCGATATTTTCGTATACGGCGGCATCCGAGCCGGTGTCGCCGAAGTCCCAGACGTCGCTAACCTGAGTGGGCATGTCGTCGTAGGCATAGTTGCTGATGAAGAAGCCACGCGCGAAGTAAGTCGCGCGGCTGCTGTCCACCAGCTTAGTGCTGATGCCGGTGGTGTTATCCAGCACGTCGCCGATGGTTTGCAGGTTTTGATCCTGCATGCGCTGCTGGCTGATGACGCTGACGGACTGAGGAATATCGCGCGGGACCAGCAGCAGTTTGGTGCCGGTGGTGGTGGTTTTGACGCTGTAATCCTGCGCCTGCCCTGCCAGCGGATTATCCGCCTGAGTGTTCACCGTGATGGTGTCTTCCGCCTGCGCAGGGGGAAGCAGCGCCAGCGCAACGGCCGCCGCCAGCAGTGATGGGCCGCCTGCCCGTAACGTGAACCGTTCCCTGGAGAAGTTAACAAATGCCATGTTAAACCCTCATTTTGAATTTTTATGGTGCGGCGGCGTTTTCCGGTGCCGGCACTTTTTTGATTTTTATAAAGACGCGCACGATTAAATGCGGATGAGAAATATACGCATTTGTATTTAACCTGTAAACAAATGTAATTCCCTGAGGGTTAACGAAGATTGCACCGTTGCGGGGCAAAAAAGGGCGTTCGGTGGCAATAAAAATTGCCGCTTTCGCTTTACAAGGTAACACGTAAATCTGTTGTTAAAACAGCCTCATCATCTGGCTTATTGCCAAGGTTGTGATAGATTCTTCTCGTTTTCAAAACATACACAGCAAAATACGCTGCGAAGCATCTCTCTCTTTTCAGATAAACGATCGAACGCCATGAGAAAGTTAGCCAATATCCACCTGCTGATGATGTTGATTCTGCTGGTTGCTGTCGGGCAGATGACACAGACGATTTATATTCCTTCGATTCCCGATATGGCTCATGAAATGGGCGTACGCAGCGGCGCAATTCAGCGCGTGATGGCGGCCTATTTGTTTACCTACGGCGTGTCGCAGCTGTTTTATGGCCCGCTTTCCGACCGCATTGGCCGCCGCCCGGTGATCCTCGCCGGCATGGTGATTTTCATGCTGGCCACGCTCGGCGCGATGTTTACCACTAATTTGCATATTCTGGTGCTGGCGAGCGCCCTGCAGGGGATGGGCACCGGCGTGGCCGGGGTGATGGCGAGAACCATGCCGCGCGACCTTTACGAAGGCGGCGATTTACGTCAGGCCAATAGCCTGCTGAACATGGGTATTCTGGTGAGCCCGCTGCTGGCACCGGTTATCGGCGGGATGCTGGACAGCGTCTGGGGCTGGCGCGCCTGCTACGGTTTCCTGCTGCTGCTGTGCGCCATTGTGGCGTTTTCTATGTGGCGCTGGCTGCCGGAAACCCGCCCGGCGGACGCCGCGCCGCCGCGCCTGATGCGCAGCTACAAAATGCTGCTCGGCAATATCTCCTTTAACTGCTATTTGCTGATGTTAGTCGGCGGGCTGGCGGGCGTGGCGGTGTTTGAAGCCTGCTCCGGCGTGCTGATGGGTGGCGTGCTTGGCCTGAGCGGCGTGGTGGTCAGCATCCTGTTTATTCTGCCTATACCGGCGGCATTTTTTGGCTCCTGGTATGCGGGCCGCCAGAACGTGCGCTTCCCCAGCCTGATGTGGCAGGCGGTATTGAGTTGCCTGCTCGCCGGTATTTTGATGTGGATCCCTGGCTGGTTCGGCATCATGAATATCTGGACGTTGCTGGTGCCTGCAGCGCTGTTCTTCTTCGGCGCAGGCATGCTGTTCCCGCTGGCGACCAGCGGCGCGATGGAGCCGTTCCCGTTCCTCGCCGGTACCGCAGGCGCGCTGGTTGGTGGCCTGCAAAATATCGGCTCCGGCGTGATGGCCTGGTTCTCCGCGCTGATGCCGCAAACCGGGCAATACAGCATCGGAATGCTGATGACGGCGATGGGCGTGCTGATCCTGTGCTGCTGGCTGCCGCTGGCGCAGCGATTCCAGCATCACAGCGAGACGGTGTAAGTTATTTTGCCTCTTCGGCCAGGGCTTTAAGCCAGCTGATAAAAGCGTCAATCTTCGGCCATTGTCGGCCAGCAAGGGTCGAAATGTAGTAATGCTGATGGCATTTCAACGTTTTATCCCCAAAAGGGGCGATGAGTTCGCCCCGCTCCAGCCGCTTCTGCACCAGCCTTTTTCGCCCCATCGCCACGCCAACGTGGTTCATCGCGGCAATCACCGCCAGGTCAGAGCGATCGAAACCAATGCCCGTCGAAGCGGGCAGCTCAATGCCAAACTGCTGCGCCCAGCTGTACCACTCGTCGGTGCCGGAATCATTGCTCCACGCCTGCCGGTCGTGCAGCAATGTGCAGTGGCGCAGCTGAGAAGGCCGCGAATGAAGCTCAAAGCGGCGGGCATATTCCGGGCTGCAAACCGGCAGAATCGCCTCGTCCATCAGGAAATGGTGGCTTAGCTGCGAGGACGGCGCATCGTCAAAATAGAGCGCCAGATCGATGCCTGCACGCTGTAAATTCAGGTTGTCGTTCCCGGTCAGAATGGTTAACGAAATAGAAGGGTAGAGCTGGGTAAAATCTCCCAGCGCGGGCACCAGCCAGCACTGGGCAATCGACGGCCTTGAGTACACGGTCAGCGTGCCGGAGAGTTCCTGATTTTTGATATCCAGAATCTCCTGATTCAGCGTATCCAGAGACGATTTCAGCGCCCAGAACACCCGCTTGCCTTCATGCGTCAGCTCCACTTTACGGTGCGAGCGAACAAAAAGCTGGATCCCCAGCTCCTCTTCCAGCTGGTTTATCCGGTGGCTAACGGCGCTGGGGCTCAGCGACAGTTCATCCGCCGCCAGCGCAAAAGATTGATGGCGCGCCGCCACCTCAAAGGTGTACAGCTTCGACAGCTGCCAGCCGTTTAATAACCGATTGCGCCCTTCGCGTGACGTTTCCATCGTGACCTCCTTCTCAATTCCAGCTGCCCAGTTTAAAAAATCCACGGCTAACCAGCAGCATTTAGTTGAATAAAACCGAACCCGAAACACAATTCATCGCCTTATTTCGACGCAAATCACTCTCCTGGTTCAATCTGGCTCATGTGAAAGGTCAGTTTTATCGTTTGTCAGCCCAGGCGCATTTTTATCCAATAGCCCGCAATGATGCACAGGAGGATAACCAATGGGATCGCAAATCTGGGTGGTGGGTACGCTGCTTGCCAGCATAATTTTAATCGTGCTGACCATCGTAAAACTGAAGCTTCATCCTTTCCTCGCGCTGCTGCTGGCGAGCTTTTTCGTCGGCGTGATGATGGGCATGGGCCCGCTGGAGATGGTTAACGCAGTGGAAAGCGGCATCGGCGGCACGCTGGGCTTTTTAGCCGCGGTCATCGGACTGGGCACCATTTTGGGAAAAATGATGGAAGTTTCCGGTGCCGCCGAGCGTATTGGCCTGGCGCTGCAGCGCTGCCGCTGGCTCTCCGCCGACGTGATTATGGTGCTGGTCGGGCTGATTTGTGGCATTACGCTGTTCGTTGAGGTTGGCGTGGTGCTGCTGATCCCATTGGCGTTTTCCATCGCCAAAAAGACCCACACTTCACTGCTGAAGCTGGCAATCCCGCTGTGTACCGCGCTGATGGCGGTTCACTGCGTGGTGCCACCCCACCCGGCGGCGCTGTTCGTGACCAATAAGCTCGGCGCCGACGTAGGCACCGTGATTGTGTATGGCCTGGCGGTTGGCCTGCTGGCGTCTCTGGTGGGTGGCCCACTTTTCCTGAAGTGCCTGGGCAATCGCCTGCCTTTTAAATCCGTTCCCGCCGAATTTTCGGATCTGCAAACGCGAGACGCGGCTTCTCTGCCGTCTTTGAGCGCCACGCTGTTTACCGTGCTGCTGCCTATTTTCCTGATGCTGGCGAAGACGCTCGCGGAACTGAACATGACGCCGGGCAGCACGACGTATACCGCGCTGGAGTTCATCGGCAACCCAATTACCGCGATGTTTATCGCCGTTTTCGTGGCCTATTATCTGCTGGGCCTGCGCCAGAACATGGGTATTGCTACGCTGCTGAACCACACCGAGACCGGCTTTGGCTCCATTGCTAATATCCTGATGATCATCGGGGCCGGCGGCGCGTTTAACGCCATCCTCAAGGCCAGCGGCATGGCAGACAGCCTCGCGCTGAGCCTTTCCAGCCTGCATATGCACCCGATCCTGCTTGCCTGGCTGGTTGCCCTTATTCTTCACGCCGCCGTCGGCTCCGCGACCGTGGCGATGATGGGTGCCACGGCTATCGTTGCCCCGCTGCTGCCGCTCTATCCCAACGTTAGCCCCGAGATTGTTACGCTCGCGATTGGCTCCGGCGCTATCGGCTGCACCATTGTGACCGACTCCCTGTTCTGGCTGGTGAAGCAATACTGCGGCGCCACGCTCCATGAAACCTTTAAGTACTACACCACGGCGACATTCATCGCTTCTTTAGTTGCACTGGCTGGCACATTCCTGCTTTCCTTTATCATCTGAGCGCCAGGAGGCTCGTTATGAAATCGACAGAATTAAACGCATTAACCGAAAAATTCCCGCTGCTCAGCGAGCTTACCGCCCTGAACGAAACGACCTGGTTTAACCCAGGAGCAACCTCCCTTGCCGAAGGCTTGCCGCATGTTGGCCTGACAGAGCAGGACGTGAAAGAAGCGCATGCCCGGCTGGCTCGCTTTGCGCCATATCTGGCGAAAGCCTTCCCGGAAACCGCAGCAACCGGCGGTATTATCGAGTCAGAGCTGGCCGCAATTCCGGCGATGCAAAAGCGGCTGGAAAAAGAAAATGGGCAGACAGTCTGCGGCAAGCTGTGGCTGAAAAAAGACAGTCACCTTCCTATTTCCGGCTCGATTAAGGCTCGCGGGGGCATTTATGAAGTCCTGACTCACGCGGAGAAACTGGCTATCGAGGCCGGGTTGCTTAGCCTTGAAGATGACTACAGCCAGCTGCTGTCCCCTGAATTACGCGAGTTTTTCAGCCGCTACAGTATTGCCGTTGGCTCTACCGGCAACCTGGGGCTGTCGATTGGTATCATCAGCGCCCGAATCGGCTTCCGCGTCACGGTGCATATGTCCGCCGACGCCCGCGAATGGAAAAAAGCCAAACTGCGCAGCCACGGCGTTGAGGTGGTTGAATATGCGGAAGATTACGGCGTCGCCGTTGAGCAGGGGCGAAAAGCCGCCGAGGCGGACGCCAACTGTTTCTTTATCGATGATGAAAACTCCCGCACGCTGTTCCTGGGTTACGCCGTCGCCGGGCAACGGCTGAAAGACCAATTCTCACGGCAGGCTATTACCGTTGATGAGCAGCATCCTTTGTTCGTCTACCTGCCCTGCGGCGTCGGCGGCGGCCCCGGTGGCGTAGCATTTGGGCTGAAGCTGGCCTTCGGCGATCACGTTCACTGTATTTTTGCCGAGCCCACTCACTCCCCCTGCATGCTGTTAGGCGTTTACACCGGCCTGCATGATGCGCTTTCCGTGCAGGATATCGGCATCGATAACCTGACCGCCGCCGACGGCCTGGCCGTGGGACGGGCTTCCGGCTTTGTCGGCAGAGCGATGCAAAGGCTGCTGGACGGCTTCTATACCGTGGACGATCAAACGCTGTACAACATGCTCGGCTGGCTGGCAGAAGAAGAAAATATTCGTCTGGAGCCTTCGGCCCTGGCCGGAATGGCCGGGCCGCAGCGAGTTTGTGCCACGACTTCTTACCACGAGCTGCAGGGTTTCAGCGCCCGACAGCTTAATAACGCGACGCACCTGGTCTGGGCCACCGGGGGCGGTATGGTTCCTGAAGCTGAGATGGCACAGTATTTAGCGAAGGCTCGCTGATATTCCCCCTCACCCCAGCCCTCTCCCCAAAGGGGCGAGGGAGAAAACCCAGCCTATATCGCTACTGATTCACTCCTCTCCCTCGACTCTATCTCCAGGAGCCGAGGGAGAAAACCCACGCCTTGCCCTGGCCGCCGTTCTGTCCCCTCTCCCTTCCAGGGAGAGGGTTAGGGTGAGGGTCATCTTCCCCGTCATATTTCTGTCATTTAGTTACCTTACTCTCACTTTTGGTTTAATCATTTGATCTATCTACGCGCGTAGATACACTGCGAGAAATGATTAAAAAATGGCATCATCGCCGACGGATAACGTTCGATCTCTGTGAGACCCCCTAATGACGACAAGCACTTTCTCTCCTCCTCCGGCTGACGCACAGCACGCTGCTGAGGAACGCCTGGCGACGCCCGAAGGCAAACGCGATTTTGTTCGCGCAACCTTCTCCTGCTGGCTTGGCACCACCATGGAATACGCCGACTTTGCGCTTTACGGCCTGGCGGCAGGGATAATCTTTGGTGACGTCTTCTTCCCGGATGCCACGCCGGTCATGGCGTTGCTTTCAAGCTTTGCCGCTTACTCCGTCGGGTTCGTTGCCCGGCCGATAGGCGCCCTGCTGTTTGGCAGGCTGGGCGACCGCTACGGCAGAAAGATGGTGATGATCATTACTATTGCGCTGATGGGCTGCTCCACCACGCTTATTGGCCTGATCCCGAGCTACGCACAAATTGGCGTCTGGGCGCCAACCTGCCTGGTTATTCTGCGTTTTGCTCAAGGGCTGGGCGCAGGCGCGGAGCTGTCCGGCGGCACCGTGATGCTGGGTGAATATGCCCCGGTCAAACGTCGCGGCCTGGTTTCTTCCATTATCGGGCTGGGCTCCAACAGCGGCACGCTGCTGGCCTCGCTGACCTGGCTGCTGGTGCTGCAGATGGATAAAGAAACGCTGCTCTCCTGGGGCTGGCGCATTCCGTTCCTGTGCAGCATGTTGATCGCCGTTGTCGCCCTGGTCATCCGTCAGCATCTGCGTGAAACGCCGGTCTTTGAACGGCAGAAAGCGCTGCTGGAAGCCGAGCGCAAACAGAGCCTGGAAAAAGGGCTGGCCCAGCAGCAGGAAGACCCGCGCAGCTTCTGGCGACGCACTCGCGCTTTCTGGACGATGGTCGGGCTACGCATCGGCGAGAACGGTCCGTCTTATCTCGCACAGGGATTTATCATCGGCTACGTCGCTAAAGTGCTGGCGGTAGATAAATCCGTCCCCACGCTGGCGGTGCTGATTGCCTCGGTGCTGGGCTTCGCGATTATTCCTTTTGCCGGCTGGCTTTCCGACCGCTTTGGCCGCCGTATCGTTTACCGCTGGTTCTGCCTGCTGTTAATTATCTATGCCCTCCCGGCCTTTATGCTGCTGGACTCACGCGAGCCGATGATTGTTATACCGACCATCGTCGTCGGTATGGGGCTGGCTTCGCTGGGGATTTTCGGCGTGCAGGCGGCCTGGGGCGTAGAGCTGTTTGGCGTCACCAACCGCTACACCAAAATGGCATTTGCGAAGGAACTTGGGTCGATACTTTCCGGCGGAACCGCGCCGCTGATTGCCGCCGCGCTGCTGTCCTGGACCGGACACTGGTGGCCTATCGCGCTCTACTTCGCGGTGATGGCGGGGATTGGGCTGGTAACAACCTTCTTTGCCCCGGAAACCCGAGGTCGCGACCTTAATCTACCGGAAGACGCTATTTGATTTGTCACAGAGTTGACGGCGATTTTTACGGAGCAAAGCTTTATGCTGTGGCTCCGTATATCGCCCGCCAAATAAAGCAGGTATTCAGTGACTAAGCCTCATGTGCACCGCGTTACCCGCGCTGAAGTCGCCAAAGAAGCAGGCACTTCCGTTGCGGTCGTCAGCTACGTGATTAACAACGGCCCACGCCCGGTTGCGCAGGCCACCCGTGAGCGCGTGCTCGCCGCTATAAAGAAAACCGGCTATCGCCCGAACGGCATCGCCAGGGCTTTAGCCAGCGGCACCACGCGCACCTACGGCTTAGTCGTGCCCAATATCGCCAACCCGTTTATCTCGTCCATGGCGCACGCTCTCCAGCAGGAGGCCTTTGCCGATGGCCGGGTGCTGCTGCTGGGCGATTCCGGTGATGACCGCGCCCGCGAGCTGGAGCTTATCAACAACCTGCTGCATCGCCAGGTCGACGGGCTGATTTATACCAGCGTCGACAGGCATCCTTACATCGATCTTATCCAGGCCAGCGGCACGCCTTGCGTCATGCTGGACAGGGTCGAACCGGAGCTGAACGTCTGCTCAATTCAGGTTAACGAGCAGCACGCCGCCCGGCGAGCAACCCGCCATTTGATTGAGCATGGCTATCGCGATATCGCCATTATTTGCGGGCCGCAGGAGATGCTGAACACTCAGGATCGTATCAGCGGCTGGCGGCTGGCGCTGGAAGAGGCGGGCCTTGCCGTTCGCCCGGAATGGATTTTTTCAACGGATTACACCCGCCAGGGCGGCTACGACGCAACAAAGCAAATGCTGGCGGGCGAACTGCCTCGCGCGCTGTTTGCCACCAATGAACAACAGGCCTTTGGCTGCCTGAGAGCGCTGTCTGAACATGGACTTTCCGCGCCGAAAGATCTGGCGCTGGTGTGCTTTAACGGCACGCTGGAGTCAGCCTTTAACGTCCCGTCTTTGACCACCGTGCGCCAGCCGGTCACGCAGATGGCGAAGAAGGCCGTCGAGATGCTGAAAAAGTGGGACGGGCAGCCGCATAAATATGAATTCGATTTTGAGCTGGAGATCGGCGAGTCCTGCGGCTGCCGCTCCCTCACCACAAGCAGGAAGTCACAGGTAACATGAAGCGTTTAATTATCGATTGCGATCCGGGTAACGGCGTTGCCGGGGCTAACGTAGACGATGGTCTGGCTCTGGCCCTTGCCCTGGCGGCGCCGGAGATTTCTCTGGAGCTTATCACCACCGTGTCCGGCAATACGCCAAGCGAAGTGGGCTACGCCGTGGCGTCTGATTTAGTCGCCCGGCTGGGCGTGTCCGTTGAGGTTGCCAGGGGCGCCTCGCGCGCGCTGATTGAGCCGTCGTCACCGTGGCGTGAACACCTGGATCATAAGGTCGATAAAGTGGGCCTGCGCCATCTCTGGAAGGACGTGATTGCCCCGCAAATGCTGGCCGAAGTGGCCCCGCTGGCGGTGCATAAGATGGGCGAGCTTATCTGCGCGAATCCGGGTGAGATTTCGCTGATTGCCATTGGGCCGTTAACCAACGTAGCGCTGGCTTTGCAGCTGTATCCGCAGATGGCGAACGCGGTGAAAGAGATAGTGATTATGGGCGGCGTGTTTAACGTTGACGGCTACCTGAAGGACACCAATTTTGGCGTTGACCCGGAGGCCGCGCACGCCGTGCTGACCAGCGGCGCAAACATCGTTCTGGTGCCGATGGATGTCACTACCCAAACCATGATGACGCACGAGGATTTGGATGCGCTGGCCACCTGCGATAACCGCCTGAGCCGTTTTCTCGTCGAAACCATTCGTCCGTGGATGGATTTTTCCATGCAGACTCGCCAGCTACCGGGCTGCTGGATCCACGATGTGCTGACCGTCGCCTGGCTGCTTGAGCCAGAACTTGTGAGCTGGACGGAGGATTATGTGGACGTGTCCCTGAACGGGCTGAGCCGGGGCAGAACGCTGCGTTATGGCCCGGAACATTTGCGGCTGGCGGTGAACGTTGACGCCCCGCAGGGCAAGCCGGTCACGCTGCTGCAAACCGTGGATAACCAGAAGCTGCTGGCGCTTATCGACAGGCACATCCGCCAGTTTGCATAGAAGAGAGAGGGCGCTTAAGCGCCCTTTTTTACAGCACCTTGCTGAGGAAGGCCTGAGTTCGCGGGTTTTGCGGCGCGCTAAAGAGCTGCGCTGGCACGCCCTGCTCCTGAATGACGCCCTGGTCGATAAAGATAACCCGGTCCGCCACCTCACGGGCAAAGCCCATTTCATGGGTCACGATGATCATCGTCATCCCTTCCTGCGCCAGCTGTTTCATGACCGCCAGCACTTCGCCGACCAGCTCAGGATCCAGCGCAGAGGTTGGCTCATCGAACAGGATAATCGACGGTTCCATCGCCAGCGCTCGGGCAATCGCCACGCGCTGCTGCTGGCCGCCGGACAGGCTTGAAGGCCAGGCGTCGATTTTGTCCAACAGCCCCACCTTTTGCAGCAGCTTCTCGGCGCGATTCACCGCTTCCGCTTTTGACAGCCCTTTCAGCGACATCGGCGCCATAATCAGGTTTTCCAGCACCGTCATGTGCGGGAACAGGTTAAAGCGCTGGAACACCATGCCCACGCCTTCACGCAGCGTGTTGAGGTTAGTTTTTGGGTCATGTACCGCGAAACCATTCACCACCACTTCGCCGCCGTCCGGTTTTTCCAGCGCGTTCAGGCAGCGCAGAAACGTACTTTTGCCGGAGCCCGAAGGGCCAATCACGCAAACTACTTCCTGCGGCGCGATATCGCAGGAGATGCCGCGCAGCACGTGAGTTTTGCCAAATTGTTTCTGTAAGTCCTTAACGTGAATCACTTTTGCCAAGCCTCTTTTCCATATGTTGCACCAGCAGCGATAGCAGGAACGTCAGAACCCAGTACACCACGGAGATGGTCAGGTACGGTTCCCAGTAGGTCGCGTAAGCGCCGGAAACGGTACGCGCCGCGTAGGCCAGGTCGGCAAGGCCGATGGCGGAAGCCAGCGACGAGTCTTTCACAATAGCAATCGCGTTGTTGCCCAGCGGCGGCAGGATGCGGCGGAAAGCCTGCGGCAGGATAACCTTGCGCATCGTTTTGCCCCAGCCCATGCCGAGCGCGCGTGAAGCTTCCATCTGACCTTTATCGATGGACTGAATACCGGCGCGGAAAATCTCGGACACATAGGCCCCGGCGTTCAGGGTAATCGCCACCACGCAGGAGAGAAATGCGCCGTACTCGGAACGTAGCTCGCGGGCAAAGTCCACGGACATCATCCCGCTGGTGATCATTACCCCGTCGCGCGGGTTAATAAACAGCGGCACCAGCGCAAAGTGAACCACCATGATCTGCACGAACAAAGGCGTGCCGCGAAACGCGCTGACGTAAACGCGTACCGGCCACTGCACTGCATAACGCAGCACGTGTTTCCACGGGCCGTCGTCGGCGTGAGCCATACGGCCCAGCCCCAGCAGCAGCCCCCACGTTGTGCCTAAAATCACGCAGATAATGGTGCACTTGATGGTCATCAGCGCGCCCTGCATAAATAACGGCGCGTATTCTGAGATTATCTCCCAGCGAAATCCGGTCATACCTGTCCTTGTTGGGGCCGGAGCGGCCCCGATTGAAAATTACTCTGCCGGGAGGGTTGGAACGTTGTTGTCAAACCAGGTGGCGTAAATTTTAGCGTAGGTGCCGTCGGCGATGATTTTCTTCAGGCCAGCATCGATTTTACCCTTCAGCTCGGCGTTGCCTTTGGCCACCGCAATGCCGAAGTACTGGCGTTCAAACTTGCTGTCCGGAACCAGCTTCAGCGGTTTCTCCGGGTGGGATTTGATGTAGTACTTCACCACGCCGACGTCGCCAACTGCGGCGTCAATACCGTCTTCGGTCAGCTCCTGCAGCATCAGCGGGGTGTTATCGAAACGTTTGATATCAGTGCTGTTTTTACCCAGTACGTCGGACACAACGATGTCGCCGGTGCTGGAGTTAACCACGCCCACTTTTTTGCCTTTCAGGGCGGTAACGGAGTCTACTTTAGAGTCGGTCGGTACCACGATGGACTGCTCGGCCGGGAAGTACGGGGTGGAGAAATCGACCATCGCTTTACGCTTGTCGGTGATGGTGACGCCGGAAATGATGATGTCGCGGTCGCCGGAGTTCAGCGTGGCGAAAATGCCTTCCCACGGGGTGTTAACCAGCTTGATATCAAAGCCTTCCGCCTTCGCGACGGCTTTGATGATATCGATATCAAAACCTTCCAGCTGCTTCTGGCTATTTTCGTATTCAAACGGACGGTAGGTGCCGCCGGAACCCACAACGTAGGTTTGCGCCAGCGCCTGTGCAGAGCTGAACAACGCCGCGAGTAAACACCCGCCAACCACTACTGATTTCATCGCTTTAGTGAACATAGAAGCCCCTGGATATATGATGTTTTTATGCAGTTAATATGCATAAAAATACATAATTAGCCGAAAGGCAGCAACAGATAATTCACCATGAGCGACAATTACTGGCACTGAGGCTTAAGAATGGCGTCCAGCACCGGCACCATATCCGTGCGCCAGGCCCCCTCTTCCCCATCATAGAATTTTTCATCGCCGTTGATCGCATACGGGATCTGCGCTTTTTGCAGCTCACAGGCGACAAACGTCGCCATCGCAACCTGCTGATCGAGCGGTAATTTGCTGCCTGGCGACCAGTTACCCACCCAGGAAAGATGGCCGGTTTTCTGCTGCCAGCGCACGGCCGTTTCAATGCGGGCATGAATCGCGGCTTTTTCAGCATCCGTGCCGGTGGTCCACTGGTTTTTTCCGTTCCAGGTTTTGCCATTCCAGTTTTTCGGGCCGCCCGGCATCAGATGCCAGTCAGCCATGACCAATCCGTGGCGGGATTCAGGTATTTTAAGCGTACTCAGCGCTTCCGGAGAGGCGTGGTTGCGGGGTGCGACAAAGATGTGCCGCTGCGGACTGATTTTATGAATCGCCTTCACGGTTTTGTCGTAAATTTGGTTCAGCAGTTGAGGATTGGTGCTGAGTTTTTCCTCCGGCTGCCCGATAATATCGAACACCAACGAATCATCGTTTTTAGCAAAGAACCGCGCCACGGTCGTCCACCACTCGACGATATCCTCTGCGTTGTCCGAGGTCGGCTTGGCTTTCAGCTCCGCTGCCCGGTAGCTTATCACCGGCACGATATGGTACTGCTCGCAGGCGTCCACAATGCGCCGCAGATGCACCAGCTTTTGATGCGTTATCGGCCCCGCAACACGAATGCGGACGTGGCCAAACCCGCGCTGCTGGAAATCACGCACCGTCAGAGGATCGAACTCACGAATGCCTCGCTCCGTTACCGCCCAGTCAACGTTCATCCCCACCCCAAGCTGACTGGTCCAGGTGGGCGGCAGGGCTTCCTGTTGCGCAGCAAACGCGCTGGCACAGAAAGAGAGGGCAACCAGAATAAGAGTCGGCTTTAACATCGGCGGCACGTTACTTAGCGAAGGAAAACTAATATTTAGCATGCTTTTACCGTTTGCGGGGAGTGAGGATTGCAATAAAAAATGAATGGTGATGCCGAGTGTGAAGGATTGCCAAAGCGGACTACTCGTCGCTGAGCACAATGCCAAGCCTGTCCGCCATCTTCACAATCTCTTCAACCACTTCTGGCGCTGAAAATATCCCGCAGGCTTCACGCTGAAACGCCAAATCCTCAGGACCAGCTCTGTCACCGTAAAAAAGAAAAGCACTGCTGTCATCATGCTGTCGGGACTTCCAGACCATGCCGTCAATCGTGGGATTTTGATAATGAATCGCGCACGCCCAGCGCTGCGTTTGCGGGTACACCAGACGATCGCTTAAAAGAAATAACTGCTTTGATAACCGCATCCGGTAGAGGTCTGCCGTTTTAAGCGTCACCAGCGTCAGGTCTCGCTTAAGCACCAGTTGACTCATTCCCCAGTGCCGCCACGGCCTGATGGATAAAAACCCCCGCCGCTCGCCGCCAATCAGGTCGTGAAAAAGCGTTTCTGCCAGCGCCCCTGCCATGCTGTCTGCCGCATACAGGCTCGGAACCAGCCGCCCCTGCGAATCTTTAAAGGGGCTGAATCTCGCACCGTAATCGTTGCCGGTTAGCTCGCGCCCAGGATTAAAACTGTTTCCAGGCCAGGTCATAGCATGACAGCGATAAAGGATCTTTCCCGCCGGTAAAGTTTCTTTAAAAATCGGGATCGCGTCCCCCGGCTCAGGGAGTTCAGGGGCAAGCAGCACAGGCTCACCAAAAGGGGCTCTCGTTTTGGCCTCATCACTCGGCGCCATCCTGCAGCCTCCTGACCTCATATTCAGCAGCCTGGAGCACGTTCGCCGGATAAGTGGACACCATTTCGGCAGGCGTTTTTCCTGCAAGCAGGCCGTTAGAGGTAGCAAACCATTCGGCCAGCCCCCAGGCCGTTTTGTGCTCAGCGAAGGTGTCCAGAATCGCTTTCATCACCGGCAGAGGACGGTAGTTTTCATCAAGGCCATAGCGCGGATAGACGTTCCCAACGCCGTGTTTAATCACTGAGAAAATTTTTCCGGCCGCCTTCCAGCGCGTTGGCTGAGCCGAGACATTCTTTGTCGAGTAACCGCCCAGCATGGCGATTTCATGCGTGGTCAGCCAGCCTTCGTCCGTTAATCGCTCCCTGGCCTGCACCAGTCGCGCCTGGTTGATAACCCCGCGCTGTTGAGCCAGTGAGGGCGAACCGCTTTGCTTAGGGTAATGTCTTGACGGGTTCGCACTGTAGCTTGCTGATGGTTCATGGGCGACAAGGGCTCCCTCACCGAAAAGCTTCTCGCCGTAGAGTTCCACCAGCTTTTCATAGCCGTCATTAAGTTCCAGCCCCTGCTGCTGCGCTTGTAGCTCTTCGGTCGCCTGCAGCAGGTGAGTGAGTTGGGTATGCAGTCCTTCCAGCCCGGAAACGCCGCCGCGCAGCGCAAGCTGCAGGGTCAGCCCTGCTTCGCGCTTGCTGTTTTGCTCGCGAACACCTTTTGCTAGCGTGAGTTTTACGCTCTCGCTGTCAAACAGCACCCGGTCTTTTTTCTTCTCAATGCGCCCGATTTGTCTGGATATCATAGCCCCTCCAAAATAACCTTTCTAACCAACCTAACCTTAATAACCCTTACCACTTTATAAGTTTGCATAAAAAATGTCCAGACTGGAGAGCGTTATCTGGAAAGCATCGCCATAAAAAAAGCGCGACGTCTCCGCCGCGCTTCGTAATCACTCAAGAAAACTTATTTTAATTCAGGCCAGTACTCTTTGTTCGCCTCAACCAGGTCGTCCAGGATAGCTTTGGCGACGGACGCGCTCGGCACGGTTTTCGACAGGGTGATCGCCTGCCACAGTTTCTGGTAAGAGCGGTGCTCCCAGGCATCCACCACCAGTTTTTCCACCGCAACCTGCTGGCTCATCAATCCTTTCTGGAACTGAGGGATGTTTCCCACCACCAGCGGTTCCGGCCCGTCTTTGCCGACCAGGCAAGGAATTTCAACCATCGCTTCCGGGTCGAAGTTATTGATGGCCCCGTTGTTCGGCACAATCAGCAGCATTCGCTCCTGGGTGTTAAAAGCAATCGCCGTCGCAAGGTCAACGATGTAGGAGGCGTGTTCATCAATTTCCAGCTCGCCTGCGGAGGATTTCCCCGCGCTGATAATGGCGTTGCAGGAGCCAAATACGTGTTTCTCACGGTGATCCATCACCTCATTCGCCCTGGTACGCTGCGGGTTGGAGTGCTGCACCACGTAGTCAGGATAGAGATAGTATTTCAGGTAGGTGTTCGGCAGCGTATCGGGGTCGAGCGCCCAGACATCCTTCGCTTTGGCAAAGGTGTCGTTCCAGCTGGCTTCTGTACCGTGCTCGTCCGTTGGCGGCACGTAACCATGTTTAGCGACATGTTCGCGAATTTTCGGCATCAAATCGTTGCCGTCTTTATCTTCAACGTGGGTCCACCAGCCAAAGTGATTCAGCCCGTAGTAACGCACCTTCATCTCTTTGCGGTCCTTCAGGCCCACAATCTGCGCCATGCGGCTTTCAATGCCGATAGGCATATCGCAGATATTGAGGATTTTTGAATTCGGGCGCAGGCGACGGGTCGCTTCCGCCACGATAGCCGCCGGGTTGGAGTAGTTGAGCATCCAGGCGTTTGGCGAATATTTTTCCATGTAATCCACCAGCTCCAGCACGCCGCCGATTGAGCGCATGCCGTAGGCTATCCCGCCCGGGCCACAGGTTTCCTGCCCGAGCACGCCGTGGCGCAGCGGAATTTTCTCGTCTTTTTCGCGCATTGGATATTTGCCCACGCGAATATGCGCCATCACAAAATCCACGTCGCTGAACGCTTCCTGCGGGTCGGTGGTGTAGCTGAAGTCGATATCCGGCGCCTGCTCTTTCAGGATGATTTTGCAAGCCTCGGCGATGGTCTCCTGACGCGACCCGTCGTTATCATAGAACTTCAGCGCACGCAGCGGGAAGCGGTTCTGGTTAGCCAACAGCATCAGCACGATGCCTGGGGTAAAAGTACTGCCGCCGCCTGCTACAACTACCGAGAATTTTTTCATGATACTGCCTCCGTCATGGATGGATTTTCGTCTGAGACTTGCTGCTTAATAAGGGTTTCAATCTGGTCGCGAATTTGCGGGACATGCAGCCCGACAATCACCTGAATGCCGTTGCCGCTGCGCACCACGCCGTGGGCGCCAAGGGCTTTAAACACTTCGTCGGCTTCGGTCAGCGCCATATCGGCGAGCGTGATACGCAGGCGAGTAGCGCAGTTATTGAGGCTGCCGATGTTCGCCGCGCCGCCAAGCGCCTGCAGGATGCCATAGGCCTGGCCGTGTTTTGCGTCCTGGCTCACCGCCGCGCTGGTTTGCTGGCGAGCGGCCTGGTAATCAGCCTTGCTGTAGAGTTTGATTTCGCTGTCTTCCCGGCCTGGCGTTTTCAGGTTGAAGCGCAGGATTAAGGCGCGGAAAACCACGAAGTAGACGCCGGTAAAGGCGATGCCGATGCCTATCTGGGTAAAGACCATCGACGCGTGGTTATGGAACATGGGGATCCAGTTTTGCGGCAGGAACTGGTCAAGCAGGCCGCCGCCCATGTTGCCTACCACGCCCGCCATGTACATCACCGTTGCCATCGAGGCCGCCAGGAAGGCATGCACAGCGAACAGCAGCGGGGAGATAAACAGGAAGGTGAATTCCAGCGGTTCGGTAATGCCGACCAGCATGGCGGTTAGCGTCGCGGGGATTAGCAGCCCGGCAACCTTCACGCGGTTCTGCGGTGAAGCGGTGTAGTAAAGCGCCAGCGCGATGCCCACCGAGCCAAACACCTTCGAGTTGCCGTGCAGGGCAAAGCCGCCTTCCGGGAACAGGGATTTCAGCGAAGCGGTGCTCTGGCTGAACTCCTGCAGATGCTGTGCCCAGTACACCTGAATGCCGCCTTCAACCGCCGCCGGGCCGAAGATGAACGGGCCGTAGACAAAGTGGTGCAACCCGGTGGGGATCAGGATGCGCTCAAGGAAGGTGTATACCCAGACGCCAAGCGCCCCGGCACCGCGTAAAAATGCCTGCAGCGATTCGATGCCGAGCTGCACTTTTGGCCAGCCGAGCAGCGTCAGCCAGGCGCAGGGGATCATCACAAGGAAAGCCACAATAACCACGAACGAGCTGCCCTGGAATATCCCCAGGAACACCGGCAGCGGCTTGTCAAAATAGCGGTTGTGAATGGCGGTGACGATGCCTGAGATAACAATTGCCCCGATGATACTGGTATCCAGCGTTTTAATGCCGGCCATCATCGTCAGGCCGCTGCCTGCGGTAGGTTCGAGGCTAAAGTCGACGCCGAAGTAATGCCCCCACGTCATCCCCATCGCGTTGATGAAATAGTTCCAGGTCAGGAAACTGACCAGCACCGCCAGGCAAGCTCGCGCCTGGGCCTGTTTCGCCAGGCCAATAGGCAAACCGACGGCGAAAATCAGCGGCATATTACGGAACACCGTCCAGCCGCCTTCTTCGATGATATGAACAATTTGAGCAAAAAGGGTGTCAGGTGCGGTGAGCGCCTCCCCAACAAACAGCGGGTTGCGCAGCATGATGGCAAGCCCGACCACGATCCCGGCAAAGGGGAAAAGCAAAACCGGGGTAAACATTGCACCACCAAAGCGTTGTATTTGACTGAGCATTTTTAAATCCTCATGTAACAACTTCATAAAGTAAGAGGCGGCCTTATTTTTTTAATCTGGCCTGAAACTGAGGATATGAGCCTCGGCGCACGCCCGCCGCGTCAGGCGCAGCGATTCGTGATCGTATTCATGGTTTTTATTTGGTCAAAGTTGTCTACTTTTAGTCTTGAAACTAGACAATTGATCGAAATGCAACGGCGAGATAAAGCCTGGAGATGTCCAGAGATGATCTACAAATCCATTGCCGACCGACTGCGGCTGCGGCTTAACTCCGCCGACTACACCATCGGCAGCCCGCTGCCCGGTGAGAAAAAACTCGCCGAGGAGTTTGGCGTTTCGAGAATGACCATCCGCAAAGCGGTGGCGCTGCTTATCGGCTGGGGGCTGGTTACACGTCGCCAGGGCAGCGGCACATGGGTCACTAAAAAAGATGTTCACCACGAAACCACCAATCTGACGGGGTTTGTGGAAGTGATGCACAGCCAGGGAAAAGAGGTGCTGAGCGAGGTGCTGGAGTTTAACGTGATGCCAGCGCCACCGGCGATTGCCAGCCTGCTGCGCATTAAAATAGACGAGAAAATTTACTACTCCCGCCGCGTGCGCGCCGTCGGCGGTAAGCCGCTGATGGTGGAAGACAGCTACATGCCGGTAAAGCTCTTCCGTAACCTGTCGCTGGCCCACCTTGAAGGGTCAAAATTCAGCTATATCGAAGACGAATGCCAGATAATCATTAGCGGCAACTATGAAACGCTGACGCCGGTTCTCGCCGACGCCAAAACGGCCAGGCTGCTGAACATCGCGGAGGCGACGCCTATTCTGCGCATCACGTCGCTCTCCTACAGCGATAAAGGCGAGTTTCTTAACTATTCGGTGATGTTCAGAAATGCCAGCGAATACCAAGTGGATTATCACCTACGCAGGGATCATACGAGGGTGCCGCCCGAACAGCCGGGCGGCGGTGAGCTATAGACCCCAAAACAGCAGCACCAGCAGTTGGGGAGTAATAATGCGCAGGAACATCACCAGCGGGTAAACCGTGGCATAAGAAAGCGCGGCCGCACCGCTGGATGCATGCAGCCCGTTGGCAAAGGCCAGCGCAGGCGGGTCGGTCATCGAGCCCGCCAGCATGCCGCACAGCGTCAGGTAGTTCATCTTCGCCAGCAGGCGAGCAAGCAGGCCGACGGTAATCAGCGGAATAGCCGTGATCAGAATGCCGTAGCCAATCCAGCTTACGCCGTCGCCCGCCAGCAGCGTGTCGATAAAATCCCCGCCGGACTTAAGCCCGACCACCGCCAGAAACAGCACGATGCCCAGCTCACGCAGCGCCAGGTTTGCGCTCGGCGGCATAAACCAGTACAGCTTGCCGATGCTACCAATGCGCCCAAGGATCAGCGCCATAATCAGCGGTCCACCAGCCAGCCCAAGGCGCAACGCGGCCGGGAAACCGGGGATAAACAGCGGAATGGAGCCCAGCAGTACGCCAAGCCCGATGCCGATAAAGACCGGCAGCATTTGTACCTGCTGCAGCTTGTGCTGCGCGTTACCGACTTCTGCGGCCACCGCATCTATCGATTGAGGGCGGCCCACGAGGTTGAGGATGTCGCCAAACTGCAGGCTGGCATTGCTGCTGGCCACCAGCTCCACGCCCGCGCGGTTAAGTCGTGAAATGACGACGTCGTATTTTTGTTTTAGATGCAGATCGCGGATCTTCTTGCCTAAAACCTTCTCATTCGTCACCACCACACGTTCAACCCGCAGATCCGTGCCTCGCGTTGAAAGCGAAGTCTCCACCTCGGTGCCGATCACCAGCAGCGCTTTGTGCAGATCCTTTTCCGCCCCGACCAGGTGCAGCAGGTCGCCGGTCTCAACAAGGGCGCCTGGTGAAGGCACCATCAGCAATTCACCACGCTTGAGGCGGGAACAGATTATCTCGTCACTGTTAAGAATAGGGATGTCCTGAATTGCCAGGCCGTTCAGGTTGGGGTTGGCAACGCAGATATTGATGGTCTGCAGCTGAGCGTGATTTTGCCCGCTGCTGGCTTCAAACTGCTGCGCTTCTTTGTCGACGCTAACGCGAAATGCTATGCGCAGTAGCCACATGGTCATCAGGATGCCGCAAATCCCAAACGGGTACGCCATCGCGTAGCTCATCCCCATGTGGTCAACCAATTGTGCTGGCGTGCCGAGATCGGTGAGGATCTGCTGCCCCGCCCCCAGCGCGGGGGTATTGGTGACCGCACCGGAGAAGATCCCCAGCACCACCGGCAGCGGAACATCAAACAGCTTATAGACCACGGCGGTGACCAGCGCGCCCAGCACGACGATCAGAATAGCGAACAGGTTAAGCCGCAGGCCGGAGACGCGGAGCGAAGAGAAGAATCCGGGCCCAACCTGAATACCGATGGTATAGACAAACAGGATCAGCCCAAATTCCTGAATAAAGTGCAGCATGTCACCGTTCAGGCCAATCCCGGCCTGATTAACAAAGTGGCCGACAATAATCCCGCCAAACAGCACGCCTCCGATACCGAACCCTACGCCACGGATCTTGATATTGCCGATCCACAGGCCCACTACGGCGACCAACGCCAGCATGCTGACGGTTAACGCTATTCCACTCATACTATAATCCCTGTGAATAACATTATTGTTACCAGGGATTCTGGCAGAGCTTCGGGCAGGTTAATGGGGCGGAGAGCACAAAAAAGGCCCCATTTTCAGGGGCCTCAGGTTTGCTGGCAAAATTCACTGTACGTTGAAAGGCTGAACACCGATCGAATAAAAACAATGAATACTTTTCTCTGGTTTGCCCCAAACAGCCGAAAACCACGTTTTTCGGCTGTTTGTCATCAATATTAAGGCCCCATTTTCAGGGGCCTTAATACTTAATAAAAGAATCTTAATTAGCTATTAAGCGCGGGGCGTTCGCTAATGGCGATCCGCTGCGGAGCAATTTCTTCTGGGATTTCGCGTACCAGGTCAATATGCAGCAGGCCGTTGGTGAACGTTGCCCCTGAAACCTGCATATGCTCGGCCAGGGTGAAGCTCAGGCTAAACGGCTGAGTCACCAGCCCCTGATGCAGCCAGTTGACCTCTTTTTCCGGTTTAACCGGGGTGCCCTTCACGCTCAGGCGGGTGCCTTCCAGCTCGATATCGAGATCTTCCTGGCGGAAACCGGCCAGCGCCAATGTGATGCGATAATGGTTATCGTCGCTCTTTTCGATGTTATACGGCGGGAAGCTCTGGCTTTCGCTGCTGGACTGGAGCGCGTTCGCTAACTTGTCAAAACCGATCCATTGACGCAGCAGTGGGGATAAATCGTAGTTACGCATAGTGTTTTCTCCTTCTTTGAAGCAAGAAATTACCCTGCCCGTATGCGAACGGGCATGATTGGCTCCCTGACGGCAAGCCAGCTGATGGCGGGCCGCGATGTGCGACCCGATAAAATTAGTTAATTTCGATGCGGCGAGGCTTCATCGATTCTGGAATTTCACGCTCCAGCTCGATGTACAGCAGGCCGTTAACCAGGCTTGCACCACGTACGTGGATGTTTTCTGCAAGCTGGAATTTGCGTTCAAAGTTACGCTCAGCAATACCCTGATAGAGATAGGTACGCTCTTGCTGCTCGTCTGCGTGCGCGCCTTTAACAATCAGCAGATTGTCCTGGGCGGTGATATCCAGTTCGCTTTCGGCGAAACCGGCGACGGCAATAGCAATGCGATAGTGGTTTTCATCCACTAATTCAACGTTGTACGGAGGGTAGCCGCCGTTGCTTTGGCTCTGGTTGCTTTCCAGCAGGTTAAACAGGCGGTCAAAACCGATGGCGGAACGGTAGAGCGGAGAAAGATCGAAGTTACGCATATCAAATAGCTCCTGAAATCAGCGAGTAAGATGTAAAAGCCTTCCCTTTGGACAGGCCATGAACCTGAGCACCCAATCGGCGTACTCGTTTTGGTTACCCTACTAAAATGTGGCCCGCTTAAAATTTTTCAAGGCGTCTTACGGCAAATTTTTTGCGTCTGGCGATTTCCTTACATAGACTGGCAAACAGCATAAAAGGTTAAAAATATGCGATAGCCGCCGCAGAGCGGAACGACGGGCATTTTTAAACCACTGGCGGGTGTTATAACTCCGCAGGTGCTGGTACTCCGCCAGCCATTGAAGATGACAGCAAAATGATAATGAGAAACTGGTTTTCAACTCTGGTGCTTAGCAGCGGGCTGTTCTTACTCACAGGCTGCTCCAGTATGATGTCGCACAGCGGGGGCAAAGAAGGTGTTTATCCGGGCACCCGTGCAAGCGCGGCAACGCTTGGCGACGACGAAACAAGCTGGGCCATCAAGCCCCTGGTTGCGCTGGATCTGCCGTTTACCGCCGTGCTGGATACGGTGCTGTTGCCGTGGGATATGTTCCGGAAGGATAACTCGGTGAGATCGCGTGTTGAAGCCAGCGAGAAACAGAATCTGGCCACTAATTCCGTTATCCCACCGGCAGAACTTCCTCATTAAGCGGCTTAAAGCCCGGTTTCCGCGCTCCATAGCTGGCGGAAACCGTCGATCTCCTGCATCCAGGCGACCTGCTTGCCGTCCGGAGAAAAGACGATAGCATCGCCGGAAGGCGCTTCCCCTTCCGCTGCACCTAATGTCGTAATCGCTCCGCTTTGCGCGTCACACAGCACCACGCGTCCCTGCTGCACAAACCCCAGAACCTTCCCTGAAGGATGCCAGTTAAAGGCCGACTGCACGCCGTGTTCGCCGTGGGTGACCTGCCGTGGCTCGCCGCCGTTCGGGGAAAGCGTCCAGAGCTGTACCACGCCGCTGTCGTCCCGCATCAGGAAGGCAAGCTGGCTGCCGTCCGGGCTGCTGCGCACCCAATGACGAGGCTGATTCACCAGGCCCGGATAGCGGCGCTCGTGGGTAAAGGTCAGCCTGCGCTGCATCACGTCTTTTGGCGGCGCCGGCAGCGTGCTTTCAGTGCCGCACAGCGGTTCGCTTCCGGCGAGCTGATAAGCCTGCGCTTCATCAGGTAGATCCACGATAAACAGCTCAGGCACTTTTTCGCCGCTTGCGGACCGGGTATCGCCGATAAACGCCAGCGCCCAGCGCTGGAGGCTGCCGTCTGGCTTGCGATAACCATGCTCACCGACCCAGCCTTCTTCGTAGGCGCGGTTAATCTCATCGCTGCCGGGCTGCGGCTGCGGCGTTGTGCGACTCACCAGCACGCAATAATGGCTGCCGTCATATTCACGCGGGTGCTGCCTGGGTGGCGTGACGGGCCCAAAAGGCAACGCAATGCCGACGTTGCGCAGATCTAAACGCTCATCAAGCTCGTGCATCACGTGGTCGTTGTAGGTAAAGCTCAGGCGGCTGCCGTCCGGGCTCCAGACGTGAACGTGGCTGCCGCCGCGCAGTGCGCCAGGGGTATAAGGCGAGGTAATGTCCATCGCATCAAGATTGCTGGCCTCGCCCTTGTTCACAACCACGCCACGGCGGTGATGGAAGTCATAATGCCAGTCGGCATCCGGGTTTTCCGGGCCGTGGATAAAGACGTAACGCTCCGGCTGTTGCGGATTCACGGTCACCACGCCAACGTGGGCCCCTTCAGGCGCGCGATAGACCACTTCGACATCGCCGTTCAGGATATTGACTCGCTCGATGGTTGCACCGGTAAAAGAGGCGCCCGATGGCCGCACGTCGAAGGCCAGCCACTGGCTGTCCGGCGTCCAGGTGTTAACGTTGGTAAGCTGATGATGACGCGGTGCGAAGGTGAGTTGTTTTATCACGGTTTTGCCCTGAAGCGCTGAGTACGCTTCAGGGTAAAAGAATTAGTCCGGCCTTTCCACTTTGCCCCGCAGCCACGTGCAAAACTGGCGGGTTAGCGGGTCATTTTCGCTGTCACGATGGATAAGCCACGCCCAGTCTGCGCCGCGCACGGTTTGCTCCACCAGCGGGATGAGCTGCTCGTTTGCCCTTTTTCTTTCCGCCAGCAGCTGGCTAACAAGCGCGATACCCAGCCCGTCTGCGGCCGCATCCAGCAACAATCCTGGGTCAGAGAAGTTCAGCCCCTGACTTTGCTGGCCGACGTCCGCACCTCCGGCCACGCTCCAGTGCTCCCAGCTCATCTCACGCTCGCCGTGAAGCGTTGTCCGCAGCTCTTCCGGCACCTTCAGCACATTGGGGTGACAGGCCGGATAAAGTCTATCCTTGTACAACACCTCGAAAATACATTCCGCCTGCTGGCTGACGTCGTCCCGGATAGCCACGTCGATAGTTTCGCCGGCCATATCCGGCGGGTCAAAGCTGGTAAACAGCCACAAATCCGTTTCCGGGTGCTGGCGGTTAAAGTCCGCCAGATTGGGCAGCAGCCAGTGCCTGGCGAAGGCTGGCGTAGCGTTCACGATAAGCTGGTTCGGCTTGCGGTACTGATCGAGGCGGCGGATGCCCACGGCCAGCTGTTGCAGCATAACCTGCGCGGTGCTGTAGAGATCCTGCCCGGCGTCCGTCAGGCTGACGCTGCGCCCGCTGCGAAAGAACAGCGGCTGTTCCAGATAAGCCTCCAGGCTGCGGACCTGCTGGCTGATGGCCGACTGGGTGAGATGCAGTTCAGACGCAGCCTGGTGAAAGCTTCCCAGGCGCGCGGCGGCTTCAAACCCGCGCAGGGCATTTAACGGTGGCCAGTGTTTTAACATTTCGATAAGCCAGGCTAATCAGATGTCCGCTAAATATATCGTTGGAAGCCGAATTCAGCCAGTGGTGAAATATCTACCTGCAACACTGAGCAGAATTTCTTACGTTAAAACAGCTATACGGGAGTCCGGTATGTCAACACGTCGTGAATTTATTAAATGTGCCTCCGTGCTGGCCGGGATGGGCATGGCGGGCTCTCTGGGGCTGCCGTTATCCGCCCTCGCGGCGGCGAACGCTGGCTGGCGCATGCCGGACGAAGGGGAACAGCAGCAGCGGGCGTTTATCGCGTTTGGCGCTCAGCGAGCCATCTGGAAAGATTTTACCCCCGGCGTGCAGGATGCCCTGGGCCGCATCGCGCACGCTATCGCCGGTTACCAGCCGCTGACAGTTTTTTGCCGCGAACACGAACGCGAGCTGGCGGAGGAAAAATGCGGCAGCCACAACGTGACCTACGTGGTGACCGGGCTGGACGACATCTGGATGCGGGATACCGGCGCGTGCTTTGTCACTTCGCCAGAAGGAAAGCTCGGCGCGGTGGGCTTCAACTTCAACGGCTGGGGCAATAAACAGCGGCACAGCAAGGACACTTTGCTGGCGGCGTTTATGGCAGAAAAATACGGCGCGACGCCGTTTATCCGCAGCGCCCTGGTGGGCGAAGGCGGCGGGATTGAGGTGGACGGACACGGGACCGGCATCATGACCGAAAGCAGCTGGGTCAACGTCAACCGCAATCCGGGCTGGAGCCGCGATCGGGTCGAACAGGAGCTGAAAACGCAGCTCGGCCTGAGAAAAATCATCTGGCTGCCGGGGATTAAAGGGAAAGATATCACCGACGCCCACGTCGATTTTTACGCCCGTTTTGTTGAGCCAGGCGTGGTGATCGCCAACCTGGATCCCGACCCGGATTCCTGGGACCACAAGGTGACCCAGGCACATCTGGAGATCCTCAGGCAGGCAACCGACGCCGATGGCCGCAGGCTACAGGTTCACAGCGTCACGCCGCCGCAGGAGCCGCGTGAAAGCCGCTTCAGCGAAGAGAACCCGGATTTTGCCGCCGGGTACATCAACTACTTCGTGATCAACGGCGCAATTATCGCCCCGGAGTTTGGCGATGAAGAAACGGATGAGGCGGCGTTTCGCCTGCTGTCGACGCTTTACCCTGGCCGGGAGGTCGTGCAGCTGAACATCGACGCGATTGCCGCCGGAGGCGGGGGCATTCACTGCGTCACTAATCAGTTACCCGCAGTGAAATAACAAAAGGGAGCGCACCCGGCGCTCCCCTTTCTCTCATTAACCGACCCTTTCCACTTTCCCCACCAGCAGGATGTAAGAAAGCGCACCCAGCAGCGCTACCACGGAGATATAAACCAGCGCCGGAGCGAAGCCGTAGCTTTGCGCGAGATAGCCAATCACCAGCGGCACGGTGATCCCGCCTAGGCCGCCGACAAAGTTAAATACTCCGCCCGTCAGGCCAATCAGGCGCATTGGTGCCAGGGAAGACACCAGCGACCAGGTGATGGACGCAAAGCCGTTGCCGAAGAAGGCAATCGCCATCAGCGTCATGATCCACACCGGATCGTTGGTGTAGTTGGCGCCCATAATGCAGGTGGAAATCAGCAGCCCGCAGATGATGGGCGCTTTACGCGCAATACCCAGCGAGTAACCTTTGCGCACCAGGCGATCCGCTACCCAGCCGGAGAGCAACACCCCGAAGAACGCCGCCAGGAACGGCACAGTGGTCATAAATCCGGCCTTCAACGCGGTAATGCCTTTTTCCTGCGTCAGGTAGTTCGGGAACCAGGTCAGGAAAAACCAAAGGGTAGACGTGACGGCAAATTGCCCGAGGTAAACGCCCACTAGCTTACGGTGGAACACCAGTTTCCAGTCGGCGGCGCTGAGCGGCTTACGCGTTTTCTTTTCGGCCGGTGCATCGCCGTCCACCAGGCCACCACCTTCGCGGATGTAGTCCAGCTCGGCGGTGTTGATACCTTTGCTTTTACGCGGCGGCTGATAAACCTTGAACCAAATCAGCGACCAAATAATGCCGATCCCGCCGGTCACGATAAATACCCAATGCCAGCTTAAAAGCTCCTGAATCCAGATCAGCAGCGGCGTTAAAAACGCCAGGCCAACAAACTGCCCTGAGGTGTAAAACCCTACCGCAGAAGCACGCTCGTGTTCCGGGAACCAGCTCGTCACCATGCGGTTATTGGTCGGGAACGCCGGTGCCTCAAAGATACCGGTGATGGCGCGCAGGCCAATCAGAGACATAAGCCCGGTGGCGAACCCCTGAAACAGCGTGGCGACGGACCAGCCGAAAATAGCAATAAAGTAGGTCAGACGGGAGCCCACGCGGTCGAGGAACCAGCCGCCCGGGATCTGGCACAGGGTATAAAGCCAGGCAAAGGCCGAGAAGATATAGCCCATTTCCGTTTTGGTGATACCGAACTCGGCCTGAATATGGGCCGACGCGACCGCGAGGTTGGCGCGGTCAACGTAGCAAATCACTACCGTAATAAAGATCATCGCCAGCGTTAAATAACGGCGGCGCGTAGGTTTCACCGCAGTTGCAGAAATATCCATGATATTTCGTCTCCAGAATATGGCATGGCGATGTTACTCACCATGCCCTGTTATACAGAGGGTGTTTATAATGTTTTATTTTTTACTGCAGACTTCAGGCGTTATTTATTTACCATTCAGCCACTGAACCGTCGGCATGACGCCATAAAGGATTTCGCCAGTCGGTGACATTTTTACTGCGGGCAATCACCTGCTCTTCGTCAATTTCAACGCCAAGACCCGGCTTCATCAACGGCAGGAAGTAACCGCCGTCCATTTTGAAGTCATCTTTATTTTTCACGAAGTCGAGCAGCTCGGCGCCTTTGTTATAGTGAATGCCCATGCTTTGCTCCTGGAATACCGCATTGCGGGAAACAAAGTCGATGTGCAGGCAGGCCGCGAGCGCAATTGGCCCCAGCGGGCAATGCGGTGCCAGGGAAACATCATAAGCTTCTGCCATTCCGGCAATTTTGTAGCATTCGGTGATGCCGCCTGCGTGAGAGAGATCGGGCTGCAGAATGGCAATCCCGCCTGCTTCCAATACGCGTTTAAATTCAAAGCGAGAGAACATGCGTTCCCCGGCCGCAATAGGAATATGGGTTTGTGCCGCCAGACGTGGATAATATTCTGCCTGTTCAGCCAGAACCGGCTCTTCAATAAACAGCGGACGATACGGTTCAAGCTCTTTAATTAATACTTTTGCCATCGGGGCGCTAACCCGGCCGTGGAAATCGAGGCCAAACTCAATTTCATTGCCGAAGGTTTCGCGAATTTGCGCCACGGTATTTACTGCGGCGTCAACGGCGCGGGAATTATCAATAATGCCCATTTCCTCGCAGCCGTTTAATTTAAAAGTATCAAAACCAATTTTGCGTAAAGATTTAATCCCGTCGATCACTTCCGCCGGGCGGTCGCCGCCTACCCAGCTGTAGGCTTTAATTTTATCCCGCACCAGGCCGCCCATCAGCTGCCACACCGGCGCGTTGAGCACCTTACCTTTAATGTCCCACAGCGCCTGATCGATACCGGCAATAGCGCTCATCAGAATCGGGCCACCGCGGTAGAACCCGCCGCGATACATCACCTGCCACAGGTCGTTAATGCGGGCCGGATCCTGGCCAATCAGGTATTCACTTAGCTCATGAACCGCCGCCTCAACGCTGCGCGCCCGGCCTTCGATAACCGGCTCACCCCAGCCCACTACGCCCTCGTCAGTCTCAATTTTCAGGAACATCCAGCGCGGCGGTAAACGGTACGTCGTCAGTTTGGTAATTTTCATTGCACGGCCTCTTGATACGCTTTAACAAATGCTTTTGCCCTTTCGCTGGTGCGGCTTACCGGCTGCCCGGCGCGGTATAAATCACTGCCCAACCCGGCGCCGGCGCAGCCAGCCTGCAGCCAGATATGCAGGTTTTCCGGCGTGACGCCGCCGACGGCAAATACCGGCACATCCGGCGGAAGCACGGCTTTCAGCGCCTTGATGTAGTCCGGCCCGAAGGCAGAAGAAGGGAAAATTTTCAGCGTCTGAGCGCCCGCATCCAGCGCGGAGAAAGCCTCGGAGGCCGTCGCACAGCCGGCACAAACCGTCATCCCATTTGCTACGGCGCGGCGTATCACCTCGGGCTGGGTGTTCGGCGTGACCATGAGCTTGCTGCCCATCGCCGCCAGCTCATCCACCTGCTCCGTCTTGAGCACCGTACCCGCCCCGATTAGCGCTTTATCGCCGAACTCCGTGACCATAGAAGCGATGCTTTGCTGCCACTGGGGGGAGTTGAGGGGAATTTCCACCGCGTCAAAACCGGCGTCCAGCAATGCGCTCACGTGCGCCTGAACCTCCAGCGGGGTGATGCCGCGTAAAATCGCGATCAGCGGAAGCTTAGTTTGCCACTGCATTTGCAATACTCCTTATTCCTGCCTGGAAAGCACTGTCGCCATCCACTACCTGGCTGCTAAAGCCGAGCAGGGATAAGGCCGCCTGGTAGCGGGCGCTGAGCGCAGGATTGGCGACAATAGTGACGGGCTGCCCGGTTGAACAGGCGAAGCGGCGCGTCATCGTTGCGGCTTCGCTGCCAATCAGCAGCCCGGAAAGGAAATCGCTAACCTGCTCTCGCGGTAGCTTGCCCAGCACGTGAGCGGCGCGTACTTCAAACAGCTGCGGCAGCAGGTCGCCGCCGTGAACCCCGTGCTCAAGCCCGGCGTTGAACGCCTCGGGGCTGGCCTGTTGTTCTGGCAGGCCGGTGCCAATCAGGGAGTGCTGAAGCAGCAGATGGTGCAGTTCGCCGGTCAATACGGTGCGGAAATCGAGCACCGCCTGTTCATCGGTCTGCACCCATTTGCAGTGGGTGCCGGGCATAATATAAAGCGGAGCAGGATGCAGTGAGCGGGCACCCAGCAGCTGGGTCTCTTCGCCGCGCATCACATTTTGATTGTCATCGCGTTGCACGCACAGGCCAGGAATGATCCACGCCTGTTCGGCTACCGCCGTCATCTGTTCACTGAAAGTGGCAAAACGAGCAGGGCACGGCAGATATGGGGCAATTTTCCAGCCCGCGTTGCTGCCCACCATCCCTGCCATCAACACCGGCGTGGGCGTCTCTCGCCAGCCTGCAACCACCTCGCTAAACACCGCCTCCGGGGACCTGCCGCCCAGGCGCGTCACGCCTGAAGTACTTTTGCGGCTGTCGATGCACGCTCCGTCCTGGTAGAGCCAGGCGCGAAGGTTGGTCGATCCCCAGTCAATGGCGATGTAGCGAGATGTCATGTAATGTCCTTCAGTCGTTTGGTGGAGCTGGCGATCATGGTGAGCGCCGCCTGCTCCGCTGCCGCGCTGTCCTGATGACGGATAGCGTCATACAGCGCTTTATGCTCCTGGAGGGTTTTCGGCATATTGGCCTCATCGCCCATCCAGGTGCGTTCAAAAACGGCCCGCTGCAGGGAGCTGATAGCAATGCTCAGCTGCTGCAGCACCGGGTTATGCACAGACTCCAGCACCGCTTCGTGATAGCGAATATCCGCCTCATTAAACGCGTCGCGGTGCTGGTTATTCGCCACCATGTCGTTCAGGGCGCTTTCTATCCGGGCCAGGTCATTCGACGTAGCGCGCTCCGCCGCCCAGCGGGCAATGGCGGGTTCAACCAGATTTCGCACTTCGCTCATCGCGGCTATCAGGCGTGGGTCGTAATCATTCGCCAGCACCCATTGCAGCACCTCGGTATCGAGGTAGTTCCACTGGTTTCGGGGCTGAACGAACGCGCCGCGGTAGCGCTTCATTTCAATCAGCCGCTTCGCCATCAGCGAGCGAAACACTTCCCGAATGATGTTGCGCGAAGTTTCAAACTCTTCGCACAAATCGGCTTCTGCCGGCAACGCTGCACCCGGCGCGTATTTTCCGCTAACGATTTGCTGCCCCAGCGTGACGATGATGCGGTCGGTTTTATTGAGGGTCATAACGGGTTCCTTGTGAACAAAGTCTTACCCGCTACTTTACCGCTCCCGCTGAATTTCACCGCATTTTTGAAGTACAAATGTGAGACCAGGTGCCGTTTCAACGCGCTCAATGTAGTACAATATATTGTCGTTGTACTACAATGTGGATCACATAATAGGCAATTGCTGAATGAAAGGATAAAAAAAACCCCGGCAGAGCCAGGGCAGCAGGAGAGAGAAGAAGGGCTTAATTCAGCACAAACTTCTCGATAGCGTAGGCAACGCCGTCCTCCAGGTTGGATTTGGTGACAAAGTTGCTGACGGCTTTTACTTTGTCGATAGCGTTGTCCATCGCCACGCCCATGCCCGCATATTCCAGCATCGCGATGTCGTTTTCCTGATCGCCGATGGTCATCACTTCTTCAGGCTTAATGCCCAGCTTCTCGGCCAGTGACTTCACGCCGGTGCCTTTGTTGACGCGCTTATCGAGAATTTCCAGGAAGTAAGGCGAGCTTTTCAGCAGCGTGTAGCGTTCAAAAACTTCAGCAGGAATTTTGGCGATGGCCTTGTCGAGGATGGCCGGCTCATCAATCATCATGACCTTCAGGAACTCGCCGTTTTTATCCATGTTTTCCGCTTCGCAGAACATCAGAGGAATGCTGGCGATAAAGGATTCATGCACCGTGTAATAGCTGATATCGCGGTTTGCGGTATACAGCGTGTGGCGATCAAGCGCGTGGAAGTGCGAGCCGACTTCGCGGGACAGATTTTCCAGGTAACGATAGTCGTCATAGCTCAGCGCCGTCTGGGCAACCGTGCTGCCGTCGCTGGCTTTCTGCACCAGCGCGCCGTTGTAGGTGATGCAGTAGTCGCCGGGCTTATCCATATGCAGCTCGCGCAGATAGCTTTCAACGCCAGCAAACGGACGACCGGTACAGATAACGACGTTCACGCCGCGTTCACGTGCCGCCGCAACGGCCTGTTTTACCGCCGGGGAGATGGTGTGGTCTGGCAGCAGCAGCGTACCATCCATATCAATTGCAATCAGTTTTATGGCCATGGGATCTTCAGAGGTAATGGATTTACCTCATGCTAACGCGATTCCGCTCAAAAAACAGCAGCAAACTCCGGGGAAAAGGGGGATCAGAGGCGGCGGGCAAACTCCTCTTTTAAAAGCCCCGGACATAAAGCCGGGGCCAACAAAAAGGTCAGCTAAAAAGCTTACCTTTCAGTAAGTTAACACCCGCACTGAGCAGGTCATTATGGGCTTCCGGCGTGACTTCGCCGTTTGGCGACAGCGCGTCGATCACCTTCGGCAGGTATTCCGCCAGTAAAGCGGAAGCCGAGCCGGCATCCACGCCCAGTTTTTCCCCCAGCGCCGCAACGGACGGTGAACCCAGCGCCTGGGTTATCTGGTCGCCGCTCAGCGACTGATTTGTACCGTTGCTGCTCAGCCACGAGGAGACGATTTCGCTTAAGCCCCCCTGGCGCAGCTTATCCAACAGCGCCTGAATACCGCCCTGCTGTTCTACCCAGCTTAGAATGGCCTGATATTTACCGGCGTCGCCGTTTAACAGCGAGCCCGCAACCTGATCAAAAAGCCCCATGGTGTTTCCCTCTGTGATGTAGAAATTCGACAACGCAAAGTATAGCGCCCATAAAAAAAGCCGTGCTAAAAGCACGGCCTTCTTAATCGCTGACGTTCAATATTAGATATCGATGTTCGCAGCCTTCAGGGCGTTCTCTTCGATAAACGCACGGCGTGGTTCTACCGCATCGCCCATCAGGGTGGTGAACAGCTGGTCTGCAGCAATCGCGTCTTTAACGGTAACGCGCAGCATGCGGCGGCTGTCCGGATCCATGGTGGTTTCCCACAGCTGCTCCGGGTTCATCTCGCCCAGACCTTTATAACGCTGGATAGCCAGGCCACGACGGGACTCTTTCTGCAGCCATTCCAGCGCCTGCTCGAAGCTGGTTACCGGCTGACGACGTTCGCCACGTTCGATAAACGCATCTTCTTCGATCAGGCCACGCAGCTTCTCACCGAGTGAGCAAAGACGGCCGTATTCGCCCCCTTCAACAAACTCTTTTTCCAGCACGTAGTCGGTGTCCACGCCGTGAGTACGCACGCGCACAATCGGCTCAAACACGTTCAGCTCGCTGTTGCGGTGGATAGCGTATTTCCAGGTGCTGCCGTGCTCCTCTTTCTCGTTCAGCGTGGTAGTCAGCGCAGAAATCCACTGCGTCACTTTCGCTTCATCGATCAGGTCAGCCGCCTGCAGCGTTGGGTGATAAACCAGGTTGTTCAGCAGGTTGCGCGGATAACGACGCTCCATGCGGCCAATCATTTTCTGCGCGGTGTTGTACTCGGCCACCAGCTTCTCAAGCGGCTCACCGGCCAGAGCAGGTGCACTTGCGTTGGTATGCAGGGTTGCGCCGTCAAGCGCGATGGAGATCTGATACTGATCCATCGCCTCATCGTCTTTGATGTACTGCTCCTGCTTGCCTTTCTTCACTTTGTACAGCGGCGGCTGCGCAATGTAGATGTGGCCGCGCTCAACGATTTCCGGCATCTGACGGTAGAAGAAGGTCAGCAGCAGGGTGCGGATGTGCGAACCATCCACGTCGGCATCGGTCATGATGATGATGTGGTGATAGCGCAGCTTGTCCGGGTTGTATTCGTCACGGCCGATGCCGCAGCCCAGGGCGGTGATAAGCGTCGCCACTTCCTGAGAGGAGAGCATCTTGTCGAAGCGCGCCTTCTCAACGTTCAGGATTTTCCCTTTCAGCGGCAGGATCGCCTGGTTCTTACGGTTACGCCCCTGTTTTGCAGAGCCGCCCGCAGAGTCCCCTTCCACAAGGTACAGTTCAGACAGCGCCGGGTCGCGTTCCTGGCAGTCCGCCAGCTTGCCCGGCAGGCCAGCAAGATCAAGCGCGCCTTTACGGCGGGTCATTTCACGTGCGCGACGAGCAGCTTCACGAGCACGAGCAGCGTCGATAATTTTGCCGACAACGATTTTCGCATCGCCAGGATGTTCAAGCAGGTATTCGGCCAGCAGTTCGTTCATCTGCTGCTCAACCGCGGATTTCACTTCCGAAGAAACCAGTTTGTCTTTGGTCTGGGAAGAGAACTTCGGATCCGGCACCTTCACGGAAACCACGGCAATCAGGCCTTCACGCGCATCGTCACCGGTGGCGCTGACTTTGGCTTTTTTGCTGTAGCCTTCTTTGTCCATGTAGGCGTTCAGGGTACGGGTCATCGCCGCACGGAAGCCCGCAAGGTGAGTCCCGCCGTCGCGCTGAGGAATGTTGTTGGTGAAGCAGTAGATGTTTTCCTGGAAACCGTCGTTCCACTGCAGCGCCACTTCTACGCCGATACCGTCTTTTTCAGTGCTGAAATAGAACACGTTCGGGTGAATAGGCGTTTTGTTCTTGTTGAGGTACTCAACAAACGCCTTGATGCCGCCTTCGTAGTGGAAGTGATCCTGCTTGCCGTCGCGCTTGTCGTTCAGGCGAATAGACACGCCGGAGTTCAGGAACGAAAGCTCACGCAGGCGCTTAGCCAGGATGTCGTACTCAAATTCCACCACGTTGGTGAAGGTTTCATGGCTCGGCCAGAAACGCACCTGGGTGCCGGTCAGTTCGGTTTCGCCGGTGACCGCCAGCGGAGCCTGCGGCACGCCGTGCACGTAGGTTTGCTGATGGGTTTTGCCTTCGCGACGGATCAACAGTTCCAGCTTCTGTGACAGGGCGTTAACAACCGAAACACCTACGCCGTGCAGGCCGCCAGAAACTTTATAGGAGTTATCGTCGAATTTACCGCCGGCGTGCAGTACGGTCATGATAACTTCCGCAGCCGAGACGCCCTCTTCCGGGTGAATGCCGGTTGGAATACCACGGCCGTCATCGGTTACCGAAACGGAGTTATCCGCGTGGATAGTGACCACGATGTCTTTACAGTGGCCCGCGAGCGCTTCGTCGATAGCGTTATCCACGACCTCAAATACCATGTGGTGCAGACCGGTGCCGTCATCCGTATCGCCGATATACATGCCCGGGCGTTTACGTACCGCATCCAGCCCCTTAAGGACTTTGATACTGGAGGAGTCATAAGAATTCGACATCAACGTTTCTCGCTCATTTAATCTTGGGTTAATCCGCTATTTTACCCTGATCCACGGCGAACATCTTTGAATTTTTGTCCGCCATATCCATCACATGTTCGGCGCTGATCGCGCTAACAAAAACCTGTGATTCCGTGGCCTTTAACCGGCTGGCCAACAGGCCGCGCCTGGCATCATCCAGTTCAGAGGCAAAATCATCTATCAGATACAGGCAACGCCGCCCGTTCTGCCGGGTGAGAAACTCACCCTGCGCCAGTCGTAAGGCGCACATCAGTAATTTAAGCTGCCCGCGCGAGAGCGTGTCTTCTACCGGCGCACCGTCGGCGCGAATACGAAAATCCGCTTTATGAGGGCCGTGTGCGGTATAGGTCAGCATCCGGTCGCGTTCGAAATTACGCTCCAGCACTTCGCTGTAGTCGCTCTCTTTCTCCCAGCCGCGCTGGAAGGAAAAGCTCAGAGCGAATTCCGGCAGAAATTGCGCACAGGTATCGGCCATATCTTCCGCAATAGCGGCGCTATAATCGGCGCGCCAGCGGCTGATCTGCTCGGCCAGAGGAATCAGTTCCTGATCCCACGGGCGCAGCTGTGCGTAGCGTGTCACCTGGCGCAGCGCGGCGTTGCGTTGCTTCAGCAGGCGTTTGAGGTTACTCCAGGCAACAAAAAAGCCTGGTTCATTGTGAAAACAGCCCCAATCAAGGAAAGCTCTACGGTATTTGGGGCCGCCGCCGAGCAAAGTAAACCCCTCCGGGGTAATCAGCTGCATCGGCATCATCATCGCCAGGTCGGCGATTTTGTGGCCGTCGCTGCCGTCAATGCGCACTTTGCTGTCGCCGGTGCGGTCTTTGGACAGGCCGATTGAGGTTTCCCTTTCACCGTCCTGCAGCCGCCCGTGCAAAACAAAAGCGTTCTGCTCATGGCGGATCACGCGTTCAATTTTCAGGCTGCGAAAAGCGCGGCCGTGCCCGAGGGTGTAAATCGCCTCAAGCACGCTGGTTTTGCCGCTGCCGTTAGCACCGACCAGAAAATTAAAGCCAGGAGAAAGAGCGAGATCCGCGTTTTCGATGTTGCGAAAGTCTTTAATCAGCAAACGCGTAAGTGACATCTACAGTCTCATTGGCATAACAACATAGGCCGCCGCCTGGCTGGCCGCGTCTTCAATCTGCACGCTGGAAACGGAGTCGGTCAGCAGGATGCGGACGTTCTCACACTTCAGGGCGTTCAGCACGTCCAGCACATAGCTGACATTGAAGCCGATTTCCATCTCGGTACCGTCGTAGGAAACGTCCAGAATTTCTTCTGCTTCTTCCTGCTCCGGGTTGTTTGCCGTGATTTTCAGCTGGTTTGCGCTGACGAACAGGCGCACGCCACGGAATTTCTCGTTCGACAAAATAGCCGCCCGGGCAAACGCCTGTTTCAGCAGGTCACAGCCTGCATCGAGGTGTTTATCCGGGTTCTTCGGCAGCACGCGACGATAGTCCGGGAAGCGGCCGTCCACCAGTTTAGAGGTGAAGATGAAGTCACCGACGTGAGCGCGAATGTTATTGCTGCCAATCTGCACGCGCAGCGGGGTTTCTCCGCCGTCGAGCATACGCATCAGCTCAATCACGCCTTTACGCGGCACGATGACCGAATGATTTGGCAAAGGCTGCCCAACCGGCATCGAACAGACCGCCAGGCGGTGGCCGTCCGTTGCGACGGTACGCAGGTCTTCACCTTCGGTTTCGAACAGCATGCCGTTCAGGTAATAGCGAACGTCCTGATGCGCCATCGAGAACTGCGTGGCTTCTATCAGGCGCTTCATGGTCGCCTGCGGCAGGGTAAATTCTACCTCGCTCTGCCAGTCGTCCAGGTTAGGGAAGTCCGCCGCCGGCAGCGTGGAAAGCGAAAAGCGGCTACGCCCGGAGCGCACCAGCATGCGGTCGCCCTCCAGCTGTACAGCAATTTCAGCCCCTTCCGGCAGGCCACGGCAGATATCGAAGAATTTACGTGCCGGTACGGTCGTTGCCCCAGGTTCATGAGGCTGTACCAGCGCCACGCGCGCCACCATCTCCATTTCCAGATCGGTACCGGTTAAAGAGAGTGCACCTTCAGCCACCTGCAGCAGCAGGTTGCCCAGGATAGGCAGGGTCGGGCGGCCTCCGAGGGGGCCACTTACCTGCTGTAGCGGTTTTAATAAATGTTCACGTTCAACGGTAAATTTCATAGCGTCACGAAGATAATGTTCTGATTAAATTGGAGAAATCTTCTTTGATATCGTGGCTTTCTTCACGCAACTGCTCAATCTTACGGCAGGCATGCAAAACCGTGGTGTGGTCGCGTCCACCAAAAGCATCGCCAATTTCCGGCAGGCTATGGTTGGTCAGCTCTTTTGCCAGCGCCATCGCCATCTGGCGCGGACGGGCAACGGAACGAGAGCGACGCTTGGACAGCAGATCAGCGACCTTAATTTTATAATACTCGGCCACCGTTTTCTGAATATTATCGATGGTGACCAGCTTCTCCTGAAGCGCCAGCAGATCGCGCAGCGCTTCACGAACGAAGTCGATGGTAATTGCCCGGCCGGTAAAGTTGGCGTTGGCGATTACGCGGTTCAGCGCCCCTTCCAGCTCGCGGACGTTAGAGCGCAGTCGCTTGGCAATAAAGAAGGCCACTTCGCCCGGCAGACGGATATCGTTCTCGTCGGCCTTTTTCATCAGGATCGCCACACGCGTTTCAAGTTCAGGTGGTTCGATCGCCACCGTCAGCCCCCAGCCGAAACGGGATTTCAAACGATCCTCAACGCCGTTGATCTCTTTTGGATAGCGATCCGACGTCAGAATGATCTGTTGATTGCCTTCCAGCAGGGCATTAAAGGTGTGGAAAAACTCTTCCTGAGAACGTTCTTTATTGGCAAAAAACTGAATGTCATCGATAAGCAGCGCATCCACCGAGCGGTAGTAGCGTTTGAACTCTTCGATGGCGTTATTCTGCAACGCTTTAACCATGTCCTGAACAAAACGCTCAGAGTGCATGTACACCACTTTGGCATTCGGCTTGCGCGCCATGATGCCGTTACCCACCGCATGTAAAAGGTGCGTTTTACCTAAACCGGTGCCGCCATAAAGGAAGAGTGGGTTATACGCGCCGCCTGGGTTATCGGCCACCTGCCGTGCCGCTGCGCGGGCCAGCTGGTTCGATTTACCTTCAACGAAGTTATCAAAAGTGTGTTTCAGGTTAACGTTAGAACGGTAGGACGGCTCAGCGGGCGCAGGCATGTTATCCCAGCTTGGACGCATCGGCGCCGCAGCGCGCGCAACCTGAGCTGGCGCCGCAGTAGTTGCCAGTTCGGCAACGGGCTGAGTCACGGGCTTACTGCCGACTTCGAAGCGCAGCAAAGGCGCGTCGGTGCCGCAGAAATCATTGAGCAGTCCATTGATATTATTAAGGTACTTATCACGCACCCAGTCGAGCACAAAACGATTAGGCGCGTACAAAGCCAGCGTGTTATCGCTCAGTTCCGCCTGTAGGGGGCGTATCCACATACTGAATTCTGTGGCTGGTAACTCATCCTGCAATCGGGCAAGACACTGCTGCCAAAGCGAAAGTGACACGGCGGACTCCACTCGAACAAAGTCGATAAAAAGACGAAGACTGAAAGTTATACATTCATGATTGTTGACACGCGCTCTCAGGCTGTGGGAGGCGCGCGAACCGCTATTTGCGGTTTCCCCGGTGAAGGCTGGATCACGATCGGGACCGCGGATCATAGCCTAAAGCGCGGCAGAGATCTTCTGTTTCTCACAGATTCTTCACGAATTATCCACAGGGAAGTTTTGAGCGGGTTAAGTGTAATCGATCCTGGCACACGTGCAGTGTATAACCGTCTCATATTGGAAAATTTAATGACTAGCGCACAAATATCGCTAAAGGGATCTGATGAAGATCCGTGCGGATCCTTGCGCTTTCGCCGCAAGCCCGTATAATTCTCCACCCGTCGCGTAATGCCGCTGTACTTCAGCGGAGATCCGGGCCTCTTTTCGGGGTCAAAAAGGGCGCAGCAGTAAGGGAATTGAATTGACTCCGGAGTGTACAATTATTACAATCCGGCCTCTTTAATCAGCCACACTGAAGCGTAAGTCGTTCGCAGACCCTGTAGGGCATTACGCAAATCCAGTGAAATTTAATAGTTTAGGTAGAAATCGCCATGAAACGCACTTTTCAACCGTCCGTACTGAAGCGCAACCGTTCTCACGGCTTCCGTGCTCGTATGGCTACTAAAAATGGTCGTCAGGTTCTGGCACGTCGTCGTGCTAAAGGCCGCTCCCGTCTGACCGTTTCTAAGTAATAAAAGCTAACCCCTGCGTGGTTAAGCTAGCTTTTCCCAGGGAGTTACGTTTGTTAACTCCCCATCATTTCACATTCGTCTTCCAGCAGCCTCAACGGGCTGGCACGCCGCAAATCACCATCCTCGGCCGCCTGAATACGCTGGGGCATCCCCGCATCGGTCTCACCGTCGCTAAGAAAAACGTTAAACGCGCCCATGAACGCAATCGGATTAAACGTCTGACGCGTGAAAGCTTCCGTCTGCGTCAACACGAACTGCCACCAATGGATTTCGTGGTAGTAGCGAAAAAAGGGGTTGCCGACCTGGATAACCGGGCTTTATCGGAAGCATTGGAAAAGTTATGGCGCCGCCATTGTCGCCAGGCTCACGGGTCCTGATAGCCCTCATCAGGGTCTATCAACGCCTGATTAGTCCGCTTCTCGGGCCGCATTGTCGTTTCACCCCAACCTGTTCTCACTACGGAATTGAGGCCTTACGCAGGTTTGGAGTGTTAAAAGGCAGTTGGTTAACGATGAAACGCGTACTAAAATGCCACCCTTTGAACCCCGGTGGAGACGATCCCGTTCCGCCCGGACCTTTTGATACCAGAGAACACTAACGATGGATTCGCAACGCAATCTTTTTCTCATCGCTTTGTTGTTCGTGTCTTTCATGATCTGGCAAGCCTGGGAGCAGGACCACGCTCCTCAACCTCAGGTGCAGCAGACCACGCAGACCACGAACAGCCAGGGTAACGCCGCTAACCAGGGTGTGCCGGCCAGTGGCCAGGGAAAACTCATTACGGTTAAAACTGACGTTCTTGAACTGACCATCAACACCCGCGGTGGTGATGTAGAACAAGCGCTGTTGCCAACCTACCCGAAAGAGTTGAAATCCGCAGAGCCTTTCCAGCTGCTGGAAACCACGCCTGAATTTATCTACCAGGCGCAGAGCGGCCTGACCGGTCGTGATGGCCCGGATAACCCGGCGAACGGTGAACGTCCTCTGTATAACGTCACCGCCGATACCTTCGCGCTGACTGAAGGCCAGAACGAGCTGGTTGTTCCGCTGACGTTTACCGACGCGGCAGGCAACACCTTCACCAAGACCTTCACCCTGAAACGCGGTGAGTTCTCCGTGGGTGTCGACTACAACGTGAAGAACGTGGGCGAGAAGCCGCTGGAGCTGGCGACCTTTGGTCAGCTGAAGCAGTCCATCAACCTGCCTACTCATCGCGATACCGGCAGCAGCAACTTTGCGCTGCACACCTTCCGTGGTGCGGCCTACTCCACGCCGGATGCGAAGTACGAAAAATACAAGTTCGACAAGATTGCCGACGGCGAGAACCTGAACCTCAGCGCCAACAGCGGCTGGGTGGCAATGCTGCAGCAGTACTTTGCTACCGCATGGGTGCCACACACTCAGGGCGCGAACAACTTCTATACCACCAAGCTGAACAACGACGTGGCGGCAATTGGCTATAAATCTGCCTCGCAGATCGTTCAGCCTGGCCAGACGGCTCAGATGGGCAGCACCCTGTGGGTAGGTCCGGAGATTCAGGACAAAATGGCGGCCGTTGCGCCACACCTTGACCTGACCGTGGATTACGGCTGGCTGTGGTTCATCTCTCAGCCGCTGTTTAAGCTGCTGAAATTTATCCACAGCTTCATCGGTAACTGGGGCTTCTCCATTATCGTTATCACCTTTATCGTTCGTGGCATCATGTACCCGCTGACCAAAGCGCAGTACACCTCGATGGCCAAAATGCGTATGCTGCAGCCAAAACTGGCGGCCATGCGTGAGCGTATCGGTGACGACAAGCAGCGTATGAGCCAGGAAATGATGGCGCTGTACAAAGCTGAGAAGGTTAACCCGCTGGGCGGCTGCTTCCCGCTGATCATCCAGATGCCAATCTTCCTGGCGCTGTACTACATGCTGATGGGCTCCGTTGAGCTGCGCCATGCGCCGTTCGCACTGTGGATCCATGACCTGTCTGCACAGGACCCGTACTACATCCTGCCGATTCTGATGGGCGCCACGATGTTCTTCATCCAGAAGATGTCGCCGACCACCGTAACCGACCCGATGCAGCAGAAGATAATGACCTTTATGCCGGTCATCTTCACCGTGTTCTTCCTGTGGTTCCCGTCAGGTCTGGTGCTGTACTATATCGTCAGCAACCTGGTGACCATCCTTCAGCAGCAGCTGATTTATCGCGGTCTGGAAAAGCGTGGCCTGCATAGCCGCGACAAGAAAAAGACCTGATAACATTTAGCTTACAGCTTACGAAAGGCGGTCTATTGACCGCCTTTTTCTTTTTGATTCAAGGTCTGAGATAAACGATGAGCAATCATGACACGATTATTGCCCAGGCTACTCCGCCGGGGCGCGGTGGCGTAGGGATTCTGCGTATTTCCGGCCGCCAGGCGCGTGAGGTCGCAGAAGCTGTCCTCGGCAAACTGCCGAAACCGCGCTACGCGGACTACCTTCCTTTCCGTGATGCCGACGGCAGCGCGCTGGATCAGGGTATTGCGCTGTGGTTCCCTGGCCCGAACTCCTTCACCGGCGAGGACGTGCTTGAGCTGCAGGGACACGGCGGCCCGGTAATCCTCGACCTGCTGTTAAAACGCATCCTGACGCTGCCTGGCCTGCGGATCGCCAGGCCCGGTGAGTTTTCTGAACGCGCGTTTCTGAACGATAAGCTCGACCTGGCGCAGGCAGAAGCCATTGCCGACCTGATCGACGCCAGCTCCGAACAGGCCGCTCGCTCGGCGCTCAACTCGCTTCAGGGCGCTTTCTCTTCGCGTATTAACCATCTGGTGGAAGCGCTGACTCACCTGCGCATCTACGTGGAAGCGGCTATCGACTTCCCGGACGAAGAGATCGACTTCCTCTCTGACGGTAAAATCGAAGCCCAGCTGCATCGGGTCATTGGCGACCTCGATGCGGTGCGCGCCGAAGCTCGTCAGGGCAGCCTGCTGCGCGAAGGCATGAAGGTGGTTATCGCCGGGCGTCCTAACGCCGGCAAATCCAGCCTGCTGAACGCGCTGGCCGGGCGCGAGGCCGCTATCGTTACCGACATAGCCGGCACCACGCGTGACGTGCTGCGCGAGCATATCCATATCGACGGCATGCCGCTGCATATCATCGATACCGCAGGCCTGCGCGAAGCCAGCGACGAAGTCGAACGCATCGGGATTGAACGTGCCTGGCAAGAGATTGAGCAGGCGGATCGCGTGCTGTTTATGGTCGACGGCACCACCACCGACGCCGTTGACCCGGCCGCCATCTGGCCAGATTTTATCGCTCGTCTGCCGGAGCGTTTGCCGATTACCGTGGTGCGCAATAAAGCTGACGTGACCGGCGAGACGCTTGGCCTGAGCGAAGTAAATGGTCACTCACTTGTTCGGCTTTCCGCCCGTACCGGGGAAGGTGTGGACGTGCTGCGCGCGCATCTGAAAGAGAGCATGGGCTTTGAAACCAACATGGAAGGTGGCTTCCTCGCCCGTCGCCGTCATCTGCAGGCGCTGGAGCAAGCCGCTGAACACCTGCAGCAGGGTAAAGCCCAGCTGCTGGGTGCCTGGGCCGGTGAACTGCTGGCTGAAGAGCTGCGCCTGGCCCAACAGAACTTAAGTGAAATTACCGGTGAATTCAGCTCTGACGATCTGTTAGGGCGCATCTTCTCGAGCTTCTGTATCGGGAAATAACACTTCTCGGCCGCCCCGCGTCACACTTCAGAATGCGGGGCGTTTTCCTCAATTTCAAAATACTTCATCATTTCAATAGCCTGTCTTTTGAGCAATGTTTTTAAGTGTTTCACTGACGCAAACCACTAAGAATTCTCCCAGGATTGAATATATAATATATTGCTCAAAAAATAGGTCACTCTATTGAAGAGCGTCAATGACAACGCCCTGAACCTGAGATTACTATTCGATGCCTGACGACGTTCAGGATCGAAAGCGGAGCGCTGTTTCAGCCACCCGAAACGGCATGACATCGACTGACCATTATCAAGGAGCGACAAATGGCGACGCATTTTGCAAGATGGGCTCTGAACCCTCCCAACCTCACTTCACCCCGACTGAACGACGAAACCCTTAACGCAGCCAGCCTGATGCCGGAACACCGCCGCACGCGCTATCTCGCGTCACGGACGCTGGTCGCCGAGATGATGTTTATGCTGTACGGCACCCAACGCCTGCCGCAAATTATCACCTCCACCGCCGGACGCCCGCGCTTTGCCGACGCCGAGCTGCCGGATTTCAGCCTCGCCTATGCCGGTAACATGGTGGGCGTGCTGCTGGCCACCGAAGGACGTTGCGGTCTGGACATGGAGCTTCGCCGCAGCTTTCAGGCTCCGTCCCCTGTGGTGCCGCCGTCTCAGTCAAGCAGTAGCGAAATCACCTGGATCAACAATCAAAACGATCCCAACGAAGCCCGCACCCAGCTGCATACCCTGCGCCGTAGCGTCCTGAAGCTTACCGACAACCCCCAGACCAGCCTGAACACGCTACAATTATTGCCGGGCTCTGGTCGTCTGCGCGTCACAAACGAGCCGCATATTGAGGCTATCAGCGACGCGGAAGATATCCTTATCTGGGGCTGTGCCGTAGCACCGGGCGTTGAACGTCTGAAGCTGTGGGAGTTTGACGGGCAGCAGGGCTGGAACGCCCTGCCGGACGCAGAAGCACGCAGCCGCAGCGCTCAGGCGCGCATCATTCGCCTGACGGGTATATCATCAGAGGCAGCTACGCCGCATAACACATTTTCCCGAACGTCCTGACGCATAAAGGAGTACCAATGTCTGATTCGTTGAAGATAGTGACTTTACTGGGGAGCCTGCGTAAGGGTTCATTTAACGCAATGGTCGCCCGCACGCTGCCGAACATTGCCCCGGCAGGTATGCAGATAGATGCCCTGCCTTCCATCGGTGACATTCCGCTGTACGATGCCGACATTCAGCAGGAAGAAGGTTTCCCTCAGAGCGTAGAAGCCATTGCCGGGCAGATTCGCCAGGCGGACGGCGTGGTGATTGTCACGCCGGAATACAACTATTCGGTGCCGGGCGGCCTGAAAAATGCCATTGACTGGCTCTCCCGCCTGCCTGAGCAGCCGCTGGCCGGCAAGCCTGTGCTGATTCAAACCAGCTCCATGGGCGCCATCGGCGGCGCACGCTGCCAGTATCACCTGCGCCAAATCCTCGTCTTCCTCGACGCGATGGTGATGAACAAGCCGGAGTTTATGGGCGGCGTTATCCAGAACAAAGTTGACCCACAGAGCGGTGAAGTGGTCGATCAAAGCACGCTTGACCATCTGACCGGGCAGCTCACCGCCTTTGGCGATTATATCAAGCGCGTGAAAGCCTGATTCCGGGCCAAAAAAAACGCCAGTCGCATGACTGGCGTTTTTATTTCTGCTGTCGCTTTAATCAACAAACACGATTTTCAGCACAAACAGCAGCGCGACGATGACGACGCACGGACTCAGCTCGCGCCAGCGGCCGGTACCCAGCTTCATGACGCAGTAGGAAATAAAGCCGAGAGCGATACCTTCGGTAATCGAGAAGCTGAACGGCATCATCACGGCGGTAACAAACGCCGGAACGGCTTCGGTCAGGTCATCCCACTTCACACGGGCCAGGCTTGAGGTCATCAGGACGCCAACATAAATCAGCGCACCAGCGGCCGCGTATGCCGGCACCATGCCCGCCAGCGGTGACAGGAAGATAACCAGCAGGAACAGCAGGCCAACCACGATAGCGGTCAGCCCGGTGCGGCCACCGACGGAAACGCCGGAAGAGCTTTCGATGTAGGCGGTAACCGAAGAGGTGCCAAAGAAAGAGCCGGTCACGGATGAGATACTGTCCACGAACAGCGCCTGCTTCATGCGCGGGAATTTGCCCTTCGCATCGGTTAGCCCAGCTTTATCCGTCACGCCAATCAGGGTGCCGGAGGAGTCAAACAGGTTGACCAGCATGAAGGAGAAGATAACCCCCGCCAGGCCCAGATTCAGGGAGCCTGCCAGATCAACCTGCCCCACAACGCTGCTCACGCTGGGTGGCGCAGAAACGATGCCGTGATACTGCACGTCGCCCAGCAGCCAGCCCAGCAGCGTGGTCACCACGATGGAGACCAGCACGGCCGCGTGGATGTTACGGGAAGCAAGAATCGCGATGATAAAGAAGCCCAGCGCGCCAAGCAGCACGCTGTGGGAAGTCAGGTTCCCGATGCTGACCAGCGTCTCTTTATTGGCCACGATGATCCCGGCGTTTTTCAGCCCCATCATGCCGATAAACAGGCCGATACCGCTGGTGATGCCTACGCGCAGGCCAAGCGGAATATTCGCAATCATCCAGTAGCGAACGCGGAAGATGGTCAGCAACAGCAGGCCAACGGCGCCCCAGAAAATCGCGCCCATCCCGACTTGCCAGGAAATTCCCATCGCACCGACCACCACGAACGCGAAGAAAGCGTTCAGGCCCATTGCCGGTGCCAGCGCAACGGGCAGGTTGGCGAAAATGCCCATCAGGATGCTGCCAAAGGCCGCAATCAGGCAGGTGGTGACGAATACCGCCTGAGTATCCATGCCGGCCGCGCCGAGGATCTGTGGGTTAACAAAAACGATATACACCATCGTCAGGAAGGTAGTGAACCCGGCGATCACCTCGGTGCGGGCGTTAGTACCGTGTTCGCGTAATTTGAACGCGCGTTCGAGCAGCCCCGGGGTTGTTTCCGGAGTGGACTGTGGTTGGCTCATTATCGGTTTCCGAACTAAAAGAGGAAAAAATACGCCGCTATCCTATACCAAAAATGGCAGGGGATAACGGAAATCATCCACTTTTTTCGCTGAAATTACCGCCACGGGATCGATTGCGTTGCGCAAAAAGCATAGAGTAAACGTTAAACCAGAGAGAAAGGAAATGGCATGTCCCGGATAGAAGCGGTGTTTTTTGACTGCGATGGAACGCTGGTCGACAGCGAGGTCATCTGCTCCAAAGCCTACGTGCACATGTTTGCGCAATACGGCATTCAGCTTGCGCTCGAAGATGTCTTCAAGACCTTTAAAGGCGTCAAACTCTACGAAATTATCGACACAATCAACGCCGAGTACGGCACCAGCCTGCCGAAGCCAGAACTTGAGGCGATTTACCGAGCCGAAGTCGCCCGTCTGTTCGACAGCGAGCTTCAGGAAATCGCCGGGGCGAACACCCTGCTGGCGCAAATCAAAAAGCCGATGTGCGTGGTGTCCAACGGCCCGGTCAGCAAGATGCAGCATTCTCTCGGCAAAACCGGGATGCTCGGCTACTTCCCGGAGACGCTGTACAGCGGCTACGACATTCAGCGCTGGAAGCCAGACCCGGCTCTGATGTTCCACGCGGCAGAACAGATGAAGGTGGGCGTGGAGCACTGCATTCTGGTGGATGATTCTATGGCGGGTGCGCAATCGGGCATTGCGGCGGGAATGGAGGTGTTTTATTTCTGTGCCGATCCGCATAACAAACCGATCGATCATCCAAAAGTGACGACGTTTACCGATTTGGCCGAGTTACCGGGCTTGTGGAAAGCACGCGGTTGGGTGATTACGGCGTAGGGATTGCCCCTCACCCCGGCCCTCTCCCCAAAGGGGGCGAGGGAGAAACTCCCCCGAAAACTGGCTTCTGTCTGTCCCCTCTCCCTTTTAGGGAGAGGGTTAGGGTGAGGGTCACCTGCCGGGAACGGTCAAAAAACTAAAGGAACATCCCGCCGGACACTTCAATCCGCTGCGCATTCATCCAGCCGGTCTCATCGCTGAGGATCGCCGCAATCGCATCGCCGATATCATCCGGCTGCCCTACTCGCCCCAGCGCGGTTTGTGCGGCGATAGCTTTCGACACATGCTCATTATCCCGCACGATACCGCCGCTGAAATCGGTGGCAATAGCGCCAGGTGCGATGATATTCACCGCAATCCCACGTGAGCCCAGCTCTTTGGCCTGATACTTAGTCAGCACTTCCATCGCCCCTTTCATCGTAGCGTAGGCGGCTTTACCCGGCAGCGAGAAACGGGTCAGGCCGGTGGACACATTCAGAATGCGCCCGCCGTCTTTAATCAGCGGCAGAAGGCGCTGGGTCAGGAAAAAAGGCCCTTTCAAATGGATGTTCATTATTTCATCGAACTGCGCTTCGCTGGTCTCGGCAAACGACGCTTCAAGACCGATCCCCGCATTGTTCAATAAATAATCAAACGTATCTCGCTGCCAGACGTTATTCAGCGTCTCTATCACCTGCTCAACGAACTCCGCAAAGGTAGAGGAATCGCCGACATTCAGCTGTATTGCTGCGGCTTTTACGCCTTTTTGCTCAATTTCACGCACAACATCTTCGGCTTCCTGCTGCTTACTGTTGTAAGTCAGAAGAATACCGATTCCTCTTGCAGCCAGCTTCAGCGCTGCGTTTTTACCTAATCCACGGCTGCCGCCGGTCACTAAAGCGATACGTTGATTCATGATAAACCTCTTATTTGGCTGACAGGTCATTGAGGTACAGCTTATTAGCTGATACAAAATCAATAAATACGGCCAGATGCGCCTCACTGTTTCAATTCAAACAACAATGCGGTGATAAGATGGATAAAATACATGCAATGCAGCTTTTCGTGAGAGTCGCCGAGCTGGAGAGTTTTACCCGCGCCGCAGACACCCTTGGGCTGCCGAAGGGCAGCGTTTCGCGCCAGGTTCAGGCGCTGGAAACCTCGCTCGGAACACGCCTGCTGCACCGTACCACGCGCCGGGTTCAGCTCACCCAGGACGGCATGGTTTATTACGAACGCTGCCGGGACCTGCTAACTAATCTCGACGAGCTGGATGGCCTGTTCCAGCACGATCCTGCCAGCGTCAGCGGGCGAATCAGGGTCGATATGCCCGTCACGCTGGCGCGCGGCCTGATTATTCCTAAACTGCCGGGATTTCTGCAGCAGTATCCGGGCATAGAGCTGGAGCTTAGCAGCAGCGACAGAATGGTGGATGTTGTCCGGGAAGGGTTTGACTGCGTGGTACGCGTGGGCCACCTCAAAGACTCGGGCCTGGTGGCCAGGCCGCTGGGAAAATTTACCATGATCAACTGCGCCAGCCCGGACTACCTCAGCCGCTTTGGTTACCCTGAAACCCTGGACGACCTGGCTTCACACGCGCTGGTGCATTACGCCCAAAACCTCGGCACTCGCCCGCAGGGCTTTGAAGTCTGGCTGGATAAAACAACGCAGTGGGTGAAAACCGGCGGCCTGATTACCGTCAACAGCACGGAAACTTACCAGGCGGCCTGCGCTGCCGGGCTGGGTATTATCCAGGTCCCACGCGTGGGCGTGAAAGCCCAGCTAAAAGAAGGCAGCCTCGTGGAGATTTTGCCGCAGTACCGCGCCGAACCGATGCCGATTTCGCTGCTTTATCCGCATCGCCGCAACCTCTCCCGGCGGGTACATTTGTTTATGGAATGGCTAACCGGCGTACTCAAAGCCTATGTAGATTAGCGTTATGGCTATAATTTCCTTAAGATCCTGCCACTGCAAAAGGAAAATTGACCCGATGACGACGCCGGATAACCGTGAAAAACGCCCAACCAACGAGCTCGAATACGAGCCTGTTATACCTATCGAGACTCAGCAGGATGAAGCTCAAAGCGACCCCGCAGAGAACGATCCGCTGGTGAAGCTTAAAACCAGCAACGCCGCGGTGAACAGCACCATATCCGCGGTCAACAAAACGGTCAGACAGCCGATGATTGCTCACCTGCTGCGTGCGGCCGAACGCTTTAATGACCGTCTGGGAAACCAGTTTGGTGCCGCCATTACCTACTTCTCGTTTCTGTCGCTGATCCCCATCATGATGGTGGCCTTCGCGGCGGGCGGCTACGTGCTTGCCTCGCACCCCACGCTGCTCGAAGACATTTTTGCCAAAATCCTTGAGAACGTCAGCGACCCAACGCTTGCCGCCACGCTTAAAAACACCATCAACACTGCGGTTCAGCAGCGCACCACCGTTGGCCTGGTCGGGCTGCTCATTGCCCTCTACTCCGGCATTAACTGGATGGGCAACCTGCGTGAAGCGGTGCGCGCCCAGTCGCGGGATAAATGGGAACGCAGCCCGCAGGATCAGGAAAAATTCTGGATTAAATACCTGCGTGACTTTATTTCATTGATTGGCCTGCTGATTGCGCTGATCGTCACCCTGTCGATTACCTCGATTTCCGGTTCGGCCCAGACGCTGCTGATAGGCCTCCTCCACCTGGGCGACATCGAGTGGCTAAAACCGGCCTGGCACTTTGTCGGCCTGGCGATTTCGATTTTTGCTAACTACCTGCTGTTCTTCTGGATCTTCTGGCGACTGCCGCGTCACCGCCCGCGTCGCAAGGCGCTTATTCGCGGCACAATGATTGCGGCTATCGGTTTTGAGGTGATCAAAATCATCATGACCTACAGCCTGCCAAAACTGGTCAGCTCGCCTTCCGGCGCCGCTTTTGGTTCGGTGCTGGGGCTGATGGCTTTTTTCTACTTCTTCGCTCGCCTCACGCTGTTCTGCGCGGCCTGGATTGCCACCGCAGAATACAAAGACGACCCGAGAATGCCCGGCAAAACGCATAAATAATCCTGTCATGTTTTCCGGTCAGGATAGGTGGCCTGCCGACCTTCGGGTTAGCAGGCCCACTTGTCTAAACCTCCGACCAGAGAACATGCCATGACAACCGCCGCCGCACCCAAACTCCAGAAAACCTTTGTTGACCCCAGCGTTCGCCTGCGTGAAACCACCCTCGGCGAACAGTGCGAAATACTCGCCAACAGCGTGCTGGAATACAGCATCCTCGGTGACTTCTCCTACCTCGGCGAACACTGCTGCGTGGCAGATAGCGTTATCGGTAAATTCACCGCTATCGCCAACCACGTCCGCCTTGGCGCACCCAATCACCCGATGGATCGCCCGTCACAGCACCGCTTTACCTACTGCCCGGAGTATTACGCGCCCGGCGTTGGCCGCGATACTTCATTCTTTGCCCATCGCCGTGAGGATCGGGTGGTGATTGGTAACGACGTGTGGATTGGCCACGGGGTGATTGTGCTGCCCGGCGTAACGGTTGGCGACGGCGCAGTGCTTGCCGCCGGGGCGGTGGTCAGCAAAGACGTGCCGCCGTACACCATCGTCGGTGGCGTTCCAGCCAAACCCATTCGCAGCCGCTTCCCGCAGGGAATCACCGAAAGCCTGCAGCGCATTGCCTGGTGGGACTGGCCGCTGGAGAAATTAATGGCGCACCTGCCGGAATTTCAGTCCGGAGAGACAGCAAGTTTTTGCGCTCGCTGGGACAACCCGGCCAACTTAGCAGATAAATCTAACTGGTAACTTTTTTTTAACCTGAAACCAGTTTTATTCTCTATTTTGGAAATTTTGTGAAGCATTTCATAGAAGCTTACGCGCAGGCTTAAAAATTATTCACTTAATGCCTGTTTTTTGAGCTTAGCCGCCCGCCGTGGCGCGTTGAAATGCTTCTTTTGCTATGCGTAAATGGACTTTCGTTCGCCATAAATAAGAAAAAACTATGCAAGCATCCGTTGCCACAACTCTCGATACCGGGGCTGACGCCACGCCCGTAAACTCACGCGGAAAAGTCGTTGTCGCTTCGCTGGTCGGCACGGCCATCGAGTTCTTCGACTTCTATATCTATGCCACCGCGGCGGTGATCGTATTCCCACACATCTTCTTCCCGCAGGGTGACCCGACGGCCGCCACGCTACAGTCTCTCGCCACTTTCGCTATCGCTTTTGTCGCCCGCCCGATTGGCTCGGCGCTGTTCGGCCACTTCGGCGACCGCGTTGGCCGCAAAGTGACGCTGGTTGCTTCTCTGCTAACGATGGGGATTTCAACCGTCGTCATCGGCCTGCTGCCGGGTTATGCCTCCATCGGTATTTTTGCCCCGATGCTGCTGGCGCTGGCCCGTTTTGGGCAGGGTCTTGGCCTGGGCGGTGAATGGGGCGGCGCGGCGCTATTGGCTACGGAAAACGCCCCGCCGCGCAAGCGCGCGCTGTATGGCTCGTTCCCGCAGCTGGGTGCGCCTATCGGCTTCTTCTTCGCCAACGGCACCTTCCTGCTGCTCTCCTGGCTGTTGACCGACGAGCAGTTCATGTCCTGGGGCTGGCGTGTGCCGTTTATTCTTTCGGCGGTTCTGGTCATTATTGGGCTTTATGTCCGTGTTTCGCTGCATGAAACGCCAGTATTCGCGAAGATTGCTAAAGCCGGGAAGCAGGTTAAAGTGCCGATGGGTACGCTGCTGACCAAACACCTGAAGGCGACCATCCTCGGCACCTTCATCATGCTGGCAACCTATACGCTGTTCTACATCATGACGGTCTACTCCATGACCTTCAGTACCGCGCCGGTCCCGGCAGGCCTCGGCTTCTCACGCAATGACGTGCTGTGGATGCTGATGATGGCGGTGATTGGCTTTGGCGTGATGGTGCCGATTGCGGGCTACCTGGCGGATGCCTTTGGCCGCCGCAAGAGCATGATTGTAATAACCAGCCTGATGATTCTGTTTGCGCTGTTCGTCTTCCCGCCGCTGCTGGGTTCAGGCAGCCAGGCGCTGGTGATGGCCTACCTGCTGATCGGCCTGAGCCTGATGGGGCTGACCTTTGGCCCGATGGGCGCGCTGCTGCCGGAGATGTTCCCGACGGAAGTGCGTTACACCGGCGCCTCTTTCTCCTACAACGTCGCGTCCATTCTCGGCGCTTCCGTCGCACCGTATATCGCGACCTGGCTGCAGGCTAACTACGGCCTGTTCTACGTCGGCGTGTATCTGGCGGCGATGTCTGCGCTGACGCTGATCGCGCTGCTGCTGAGTAAAGAAACCCGCCACCAGTCGCTGTAAATCTACCCTCACCCTGACCCTCTCCCTAAAAGGGAAAGGGGACGCTGATTTCCCCCTCGCCCCTTCGGGGAGAGGGCTGGGGTGAGGGGAAACGTTCACTCACTTCTTCATCTGCCCCAAAATCGTCCGGCATTGATTATCGCTGCCTTCAGAAGTTGAGATCAGCGCAACCAGCGCCGCAGCCGGCGTGACCAGCGTCGCAAGCGCAGCGGCCACCGCACCACGAACGATCAGCGGCCCCGGCTTCACGCCCGCATCCGGGTTTTTGAACGTGCCGCGCACGTAGAGCGGTGAACGCAGGGTAATAATACGAATCCCTTTGCTCTCCGGATCGATGGTCAAATCCAGACGTTCGCTGGCAAAGTTGGTGCTGCCGGTCACGTTGATCAGGGCGTTTTCGGTATCAAAGGCGAAAATCCTCGGCGTCGCGATGCCGTTACGCAAATCCAGGTTCGCCGCAGCGCAGTTTATCCGCACCTCCTCGTCGCCAAAAATCTTCCCGACAATGTAGTTCCCAACGTTCAGGCCTACGATTTCCATCAGGTTGCGGCTGATAAGCCCGTCGTTCATCAGCAGCTTCAGGCTGCCGTTGCTGGTGCCAAGCAGTGCAGCCACGGAGTTACCGCGCCCGCTCAGGTTAGCGTCACCGTTCAGCTCACCGAGCGTTTTCTGCATCGATTCCACCTTTGGCATAAGCTGCTTCAGTTGGAGACGACGAGCCTGAATATCCGCTTTCCCCTGCATCGGTTTTTTGTCGCCTTCAAGGTGGATATTGGCATTGATGGACCCTCCCGCCATGCCGAATTTCAGCGGCTGCAGGCGCAGGTCAGCGTTATTCAGAATCACGTGGGTGCTCAGGTCGCTGAGCGGCAGCGTGCCGCTGTGCTCTATACGCTGCCCCTTAAAGCGCACATCGGCGTCCATCACGTTCCACTTGTCCGTCTCAAAGCGATCGTAAGGCAGCACTTTGTCGGCGGGCTGCGCCGTACTTTCTCCGCGCTGCTGTTTGGCTTTTTTCGTCTTCTCTGCGCCCTTCCCTGAGTCGACGCCAATCAACGGCCCTAAATCGGCCAGCCGCAGCTGTTTAGAGACTAAATCACCTTCAAGCTTAGGCCGCGGTTTGCCCTGGCTGTAAGTCAGGGAGCCGTGAATATCGCTGTCGCCAATGCGCCCGTTAAAATCCTGGTAACGGAAGACCGAACCTTTATCCGTATCGATTTTCGCCAGCAGATGGCCGTCCGTTTCAAACGGCGGGGTATCCGGCAGCAGCACGCCTGTCAGCGCGTAAAGGTTACCGAGGGAGTCCCCGGAGAATTTAAGCCTGAGGTCAACCCCGCCCATTTTCATTGGGTCGTTGACGGTCCCCACAAAGGCCACGCGAGACGTGCCAGAACGCACGTCGGCCTGCACCGGGAACGCGCTATCGCTTTCACTGCGCAGCGCCAGCATGCCGCCGATTTTACCGCTGCCTTCCACCGGCTGGCCGTTGTAGTGACCATTCACTTTCAGCCCGAACGCGTAATCCGCCGCCTTCGCCGCGTCCTTCCCCTGCGGCTTTTGGCCTGACACTTCACTGAACGGCAGCGGTTTACCCAGCGGATCGACGAGGATCGTTAGCTCTGCCCTGGTGACCTTGTCGTCTACCGCGATCCGGCCTTTATCAAACAAAATATTGTCCAGCCGGAAGGACCAGCCGGACGGTTTTTGATGGGGATCGTTGTCGCCAGAGCTGGCAAGGTTAAAGGTCCAGTTATTATTTTTTTCCGACAGCCGGATAATTCGGGCGTCGGGCTCAACCAGCTTAATCCAGGGGATGTAGACCGTTTTGGTGAGGAGCGAGAGTGGGGCAAGCGTCGCATCCACCCTCGGCAGATGAACCATGGTGACTTCGGGGATATCCGGCGGGTTGCCAAGAAGAATGTCCTCGGCGTGAACGTGCGGCCATGGCACCCAGCTACGCCAGCCGCTTTCGTCTTTGTTTCGCTCCCAAACCACGCCCAGATCGCCACGAATGGCAAAGGGGCGGTTCAGTTCGGTCGAGACTTTTTGGTTGATGGTTGGTTTTAGTCGGTTCCAGTCAAACGTCGCAATCACGACGATCGCCACCACAACCAACAACAAGAAAATCCCGGCGATTACACTGCTAATTTTACCTGCTCTTGTCATCCTTCTTACCTCTCCTGATGCCGGCCTGCCTGACTAAAAGATAGTCCAGCATGACCGAAACGGCATCAGGGGAGGTGAATCAGCACATGTTCAAGGTTTTCGAAAGGAACCGGGCGCGAAAGGAAATAGCCCTGCGCTGCATAGGCAGGCGAAGACTGAACATCCCTCCATTCTTCAACCGTTTCAATACCTTCCACAATTACGCCTTTGCAGTAACGGTTCATCAATTGCAGCAGCATGGTGAACAAATTGCGCCCTTCATCGCTTTTTCGCAGCATGATGAAAAGTTCGCGCGCCACTTTGATGTAGTCATAACGCACTTCGCTCAGCGCAGAAAAGTTTGCCAAGCCGGTGCCAAAATCATCCAGCCAAAGCGGGCCAAACTCGTGCATACCGGCCAGAGTTGCCGCCTGCGGCAGGTTGATATGCTCCACCAGCTCAAAGCGCACCCACGGCAGTTTTGCGATCAAATCGAGGATCGGCTGATGCTGCTTCATGGCAATCAGGGTGGGGCCATCAACGTTCACCGAGGCCAGAATGTCATGCCCGATAAAGGTCTGCTCCCATGCTTCCAGCAGGCGCAGCTGCTCTTCCACCACCGTAAGACGCTGGCGGCCGGGGATCGAAGAGAAATAGCGGTCAGGCGGAATACGCACGTCTGCCTCGGCCGGATGCGTCACCACCGTGAGCAGCTCCACTGCCATCAATTTCCCGTCTGTTTTATAAATCGGCTGAAAGGTATAGCGCCGCTGGCACTGCAGCCAAAATCGTCGCTCCTGCAAACTTTCAACGCTCGCCTCAAGCGTATGCAGCCGGTGAGTAATCTGTTTCAACTTCATCTGTACATCCTGTTTGACCTGATGACTCTACATGGCTCGTCGAAAGGTTATCGGCGTGGCAATTGAGAACTTTATGTTCGCTTTCGCAGCAAAATCGACTAGAGCGATTTTTGTCACAATCACAACAACCTGGCGCACATCAAAATTTTCCGAAACACTGTTTTAAAATGTTTGACTCACTTTTCACCACGGCGGAGAATGCGAAAAAACAGTCTTTTTGTTCATTTCATCATCAGGTTTCCTATGCCCACTCAGAAAATTGCCGTGATTGGCGAATGCATGATTGAACTGTCTCAGAACGGCGCTCAGCTGCAGCGCGGCTTTGGTGGCGATACCTTAAATACCTCCGTATATCTCGCTCGCCAGATCAGCGAAAGCGAGCTTGAAGTGCACTATGTCACCGCCCTTGGCGAAGACAGCTTTAGCCAGCAGATGCTGGACACGTGGCGTAAGGAGCGGCTGCATACGGCGCTGATTCAGCGCCTGGAACACCGCCTTCCGGGCCTCTACTACATCGAGACCGACGCCCACGGCGAGCGCACCTTCTACTACTGGCGTAACGAAGCGGCGGCGCGGTTCTGGCTGGAGAGCGAGCGTTCAGAGGAAATTTGCGCCGAACTGGCACAGTTCGATTATCTCTACCTGAGCGGTATTAGCCTGGCTATCCTCAACGAAACCAGCCGCGAGAAGCTGCTGGCAATGCTGAAGCAGGCGAGAGCCAACGGCTGCAAGGTGATTTTCGACAACAACTATCGCCCACGCCTATGGGCCAGCCCCGAAGAGACACGGCGCGTTTACCAGCAGATGCTGGCCTGCACGGATATTGCCTTCCTGACGCTGGATGATGAAGACTTGCTTTGGGGCACTGCCCCGGCAGGTGAGGTGATTCGCCGGACGCACGCTGCAGGCGTAGAAGAAGTGGTTATCAAACGGGGCGCAGAGTCTTGCCTGGTGTCGATCAGAGGTGCAAGCGAACTCGAAGTCCCCGCCCTTCGACTGGCGAAAGAAAACGTTGTGGATACCACCGCGGCAGGGGATTCGTTTAGCGCAGGCTACCTGGCGGTGCGTTTAACCGGAGGAACGACGGAAGAAGCCGCGAAGCGCGGCCATCTGACGGCAGGGACGGTGATCCAGTTTCGCGGGGCGATTATCCCGCTGGAAGCAATGCCCAAATAAGTGGACCCTCTCCCCGAGGGCTAAAAGAATTCCCCCTCTCCCCCATGGGGAGAGGGTCGGGGTGAGGGGCAATCCCGGCACTAAGAAGCCGGAGGAATATCCGAAACATCCTGCTTAGGATCGTCGGTCACCGGCGGCGCGGCGGCTGGAACCATCACCTTATCCCACGTCGCTTTCAGTTCCTTCATGTTGTACTCAGGCTCGCCCTTAGGCTGCAGCAGTATCAGCGACATATCCTGAGACAGCTGCTGACGCAGGTCCTGGTTGAGCATCGACACGGTCAGGCTGTCGAGGAAATCCTGGCGCAGCTTCTGATACTGTTCCGGCGCAATATCGACAACCTGGTTCTGCAGCGAGCGCATGCGCTGGCTGATCAACACATCGGTGTCGGTGCGCGCGTAGGTGGCAAACAGCTTCGTCAGCTCGCCCTTCTTCTGGGCAATCAGCGCATCAAACTCTTCCTGAGACAGGCCCTTATCGCGCACTCGCAGCAGCTCGCGGCCTACGCTGGTCAGGCTGGCGTTCAGCTTATCGTTTGGCGACTCAATGTTTATCCCGCACTGGGCACGCAGATAGAGCACGCGACAGTCGAAGCTGAGGTTCAGGTCTTTAACGCCGTTTTTGCCCAGGCTTTGCTGCACGTTCCAGAACAGCGCTTCGCGAGCCAGGTCCGCACGCCAGTAGCGCAGCAGCGCCGCAGACTCACGAATCGGCTGCCAGGTGTTGTCCCACATCAGAGAAAGCCTGTCCTGGTGCACGCTATCGGTCATCAGGCTGACCGGCTCAGGCTTGAGCGGGGAGAGCGTTGGCACCGGCGCAGGCGTTTCGCGCTTGCCTTTCAGCTCGCCGAACGTTTTGTTGATTTGTTCCGCTACGCTGCGGCTGTCTACGTTGCCGACCACGATAAGGGTCATGGCGTCCGGGGTGTACCATTTGTCGTAAAACGCTTTCAGCTGCGCGGCGTCAACCGGGCGCTTGAGGCTTTCTGCCGGATCATGGCCCAGCAGCGTGGAGCCTTTGAGGCGATAGCGCCACCAGCTGTCTTTGGTGTTCATCGGCCAGGTGGCAACCATATCCGGCGCGTGCAGCGCAGCGGTCACGGTGCCAGAGGCCACGTCCAGCGAGCCGGTATTCGTCGCCAGGAACATCAGCGCTTCTTTCAGTAAATCATTACGGTTATTCGGCAGGCTGAGGTTAAACAGCGTGAAGTCATACGAGACGATAGCCGGAGGAAGTGGGCGCTCCGGGTCGCTGCTTTGCTGCCATAACGAACGCGCCTGGCTCGTCGGCAGGCCGCCAGCCTGCGTCAACACCATGCGCGGTAAAAAGTGGCTGTAACCGCTTTGCTGAGCGGTTTCGGCGAGCGAACCGGTATTCACCATCAGGCGAATTTCAACGCGATCGCTTGGGCGCTGGGGAGTGGATAAAACCTGCCACTGGAAGCCGTTAGAAAGCGTTCCCTGTTGCCAGGCCGGGTCCGGCTGGAGTGCTTCTGCCTGCACGTTACCGGCCATTGCTGCTAACAGCAATCCGCCAGCTAAAAGTCGAATCTTGGTGCCCTGCATGTGAACCCCTAAAAACAATCCTGGTTAAAAGTAGCACATCGGCGCGGCATTCGACGTCCGCAGACCGACATAGGTGACGTTTCACCAATCCGTTTGACCGCATTTCTGCGAAAACGTCACTTAAGAAAGTGAAAAATAGAGAGTGTTGAATATTTAGCGGGGTAATTATGCAGAGTCGCCCGCAGCGAGGGCAAGTCGCTGCGGGCAATTGGTCGGATTAGTGGGAGACTTCGGTCACTTTTTTGTCGGATTGTGGATTATCCAGCTGCTGGCGAAGCTGTTTTTCATCCAGCTGTTTCACCCATTTGGCCACCACGACGGTCGCCACGCCGTTACCCACCAGGTTGGTCAGCGCACGGGCTTCGGACATGAAGCGGTCGATACCCAGAATCAGCGCCAGACCGGCGACCGGCAGATGCCCTACCGCAGAGATGGTTGCAGCCAGTACGATGAAGCCGCTACCGGTCACGCCTGCAGCTCCTTTAGAGGAGAGCAGCAGCACCACCAGCAGCGTTATCTGGTGGAAGATATCCATGTGGCTGTTGGTCGCCTGAGCGATAAACACCGCCGCCATCGTCAGATAAATCGACGTGCCGTCCAGGTTGAAGGAGTAGCCGGTTGGAATAACCAGGCCAACAACGGATTTACGGCAGCCGAGTTTTTCCATCTTATCGAGCATGCGCGGCAGCACGGACTCGGAAGAGGACGTTCCCAGCACAATCAGCAGCTCTTCTTTGATGTAGCGGATGAACTTGAAGATGCTGAAGCCGGTGACGCGCGCAATAGAGCCCAGCACCAGAATCACAAACAGCAGGCAGGTAATGTAGAAGCAGATAATCAGCTGGCCCAGCTGAACCAGAGAGCCGACGCCGTATTTCCCGATGGTGAACGCCATCGCACCAAACGCCCCGATAGGCGCCAGGCGCATGATCATGTTGATGATACCGAAGATAACCTGAGAGAAGCTTTCGATGACGTTAAAGATCATCTGGCCTTTGTGGCCCAGGCGATGCAGGGCAAAGCCAAATAGCACGGCAAACAGCAGCACCTGCAGGATGTTACCGCTGGCAAACGCGCCAATCACGCTGCCTGGAATCACGTCCAGCAGGAAGGCAATCACGCCCTGTTGCTGAGCCTGTTCGGCGTAAACCGCCACCGCTTTAGCATCCAGCGTCGCCGGATCAACGTTCATCCCCGCGCCAGGCTGCAGCACGTTGACCACGATAAGCCCGATAATCAGCGCGATGGTGCTGACAACTTCGAAATAGAGTAACGCTACCGCGCCGGTACGGCCCACGGCTTTCATGCTTTCCATGCCCGCGATCCCGGTCACCACGGTGCAGAAGATGACGGGCGCAATAATCATTTTAATCAGTTTAACGAACGCGTCGCCAAACGGTTTCATTTGGGCACCCAATTCCGGGTAAAAGTGACCCAGCAAAATGCCGATGGCAATTGCGGTCAGCACCTGAAAATACAGACTTTTGAAGAGTGAGGTTTTCATTAGAGTATCCTTGGGACGGAGAGTAACCGCAGCCCGGCTCAGGGACCGGTATCACTGCGGCACTCAACATATCACCCCAAAAAAAACGCAGAAGTGGCCTCGATCGACTTTGTTAACGGAATTGTTAAAAACTTGAACTGAACCGATCCAGCTCGCAACATTTGTAACTAATGTTTTTCATTCAGGCAGCAAGAAATTCACTTTCAAACTGCTCCAGGGTGCGGGCTTTGGCATACAGGAAGCCCTGCGCGTAGATAACGCCGTGCGCCACCAGCCACTCGCGCTGTGCCTCTTGCTCAACGCCCTCGGCCACCACTTTCAGGTCCAGCGCTTTGGCCATCGCGATGATAACCCCCACCATCGCGTTGTCTTCCGGCAGCCCTTCCACGAAGCTTTTGTCTATCTTCAGCACGTCAATCGGCAGCGCTTTCATGTGGTGCAGATGACGCAGGCTGGCGTAGCCCATACCAAAATCGTCCAGCGCGATGCGCACCCCAGCCTGGCGAAGCGGCCGCAGGATATTCACCGCCGCTTTCGGGTCGTCTATGCGGCGGCTTTCGGTCACTTCGAGGATCAGCGTGCCGGGCTGGATACGATAGCGCTTAAGCAGCTCCAGCAGCGACGGCACCATCTCTTCATGCAGCAATTGTAACGCAGAGAGGTTCACGCATAGCGGCAGCGTAATGCCCCTGCTTTGCCAGGCAGACAGGGTGCGGCAGGACTCTTCGAGGATCCAATTACCGACGGTAATCATCAATCCGCAGGCCTCAATGCGTTCAATCAACCCTTCCGGCAGGCTCCAGCTGCCGTCCAGCTGGCGCTGACGCAGCAGAACTTCGGCGCTGACCACGCTGCCGTCGCGCATATCCACCTGCGGCTGCAGCCAGACCGCAAAATGGTGTTTTTCCAGCGCGTTTAAAATATCGTGTTCTTCGGTCAGGCGACGCTGCGCTTTTTCCATTTGATCGGGGTCGAAGAACTGAATCTGATTTTTCCCGCAGCGGCGAGCAGAAAGCGTCGCCGAGGCCGCCCGACGGTAAAGCTGCTCGGCGCTGAGCCCGGGCTTGAACATCGCAATGCCGAGGCTGGCAGTTGGCTTCAGCTGAAGCGCCTGAACCGGCAAACGGGCATTGAGCGTTTCCATGATTTTCTGCGCCAGCGACATCGCATACCACGGGTCGCTGACGCCGTAGAGCAGCAGCCCAAAATCATTCAGGCTGAGCTGGGCCAGCACCGCGTTGGCAGGCAGCACGGGTTTGATTTTTTCCACCAGCGTCAGCAGCAGCATCTCGCGCTGCTCTTCGTTCAGCACGCCGGCCGCATCCTGCAAGGTTTCGCTGCCGATTAACATCAGCGCACCGTGTTTCTCGTTCACCACCATCTGCTCAATCAGCGCCAGCAGCAGCGCTTTGTTTGGCAGCTCGGTGATCGGATTGTGGGTGCTCATCGTGTTCATCTGCTCTTGAAGACGCAGCGTAACCTGCTGGTTGCGGTTATAGCTGCGCACCAGCATGCCGATTTCATCGTCATGGTGCAGCGGCGGCAACGTTAGCTGGTGCTCACCCGCCTGCTGGGGGTTAAGGCCATCCAGCTCGCGGCTAATCTTACGGATCGGATGCACCACCAGCCGATTGATGCACCAGCTGATCGCCACGGTCAGAATCAGCGCCAGCAGCAAATAGGTGGTCAACAGGGTGGAAATCGTGCTGATGATGATGCGATACATGCGCCACGAGTCGGCCTGTAGCACGAGATAAGCCAGCGGCTGCGGGTTAGCCGGGCGCTCCAGCGAATAAAGCGGGAGAGATATCTGCACCGGCAGCTCAAACACGCGGGTGATCAGCATCGGGATTTGGTGTTCCGGTATAAAGCTAAGCCGAAGCGCCTGGAACTGGTTCGGCAGCACCACGTCCGCCCGGCTGATAATGCCGGAAGGTTGGATCTGGTGCAGGATAGCCTCGGCCTGAGGAATGTCCGCCCGAAGGATAGCGTCAGACAGCGGAAGACGAATGGAGTGGGCGATTTTCTCCATCTGGGTGGCGGTGTCGTAGCGGTTTTGCTGCACAAAATGGAACAGCTGAATGACGATAAAAATAAAAATAAACACCAGGGCCACGGCTGACACCATAGCCATCTGTTTTATCGTTAGGGAACGACTGACTCGCAAGCTGACTCTCCGCTTATGCTTAACCCACGCCACGCCCGGCATCAGGATATTCTTATGCCCGCAGAGTATACTGCATTGCCACGGTTTTTAATCCTCGCCCCTGGATAATCGGCTAATTCTGCTTTTATGGCTAAATTTGAGTCAACGTCGGGCTGAAAAACCGCTGACGGCGGGCTAACCCGCCGTCTTAGAATACGCCCAATCAGAAGTCTGCGTAAGGCACCAGCGGCTGCGGCGGCATATCCATATCGCCCTGCCAGCCCGCCATCGAGTAGCGAACGAAAATCAGCGCGTGGCTTGGGGTGTAATCCTTGGCCTGCTGAATATCAATCCCGGCACCGATTGACCAGTGCGAACTGATGCGGCGCTCTACCAGCGCCCTGGCCGTGTAGCCGAAGCCGTTGCTGCTGCTGGCTGAGGATGGGTCGTTACGGTCCGGATAGCCATTGAGATCGTCCGGGTAGGCGTTAGTGTTATTTGGCACGAGGTTACGCAGCGGATAGCGCATGCCCGCATTGCTGTGGGAATAGGACCAGGAGCCGGAAGCGCCCAGCTCCCAGGACCAGTTCTCTGTACGCTTACGCCAGGTCACCGGCACGGCAAACGACACGTATTTCTGCGGGCTGTAATAACCGCCCTGGCCGAGGAAGTAGTCGCTAAGATCTTTTTCATAGTGCCAGACCATATTGGTGAGGCCGACGGTCAGGCGCTGGTTATTCTCGTTGATCAGCTTGTAGTAGTAGCCCGTCATCCAGCGCACGCGCCAGTTATCGGCCACGTTTTTCCCGGTAAGCGTGTCTGCGCTCAGGCTGGACCAGACGCCGTTAGCTTCGCCCTTATCGTAGCTCAGGCTGACACCGCCGCCGGTTGCCCGAACGCCGCCCCACACGGTATTGGTATTCGGATCCCGCTGCCCGCCGAAGGAAAGCAGGGAGCTGGAGATTGGGCGTCGGTGCGCATTCACGGTGTAGCCAATCGGCCCGAGGTCGTTGCTGTAGCTCACGCCGCCCACGACATCAACGACGTCAAAGCCCAGCGGCGTAGTGCCTATATCCGTCTGCCACGTATCGTTTTTCCAGCCAACGGCCAGGCTTGCGCCGTTGCCACTCTGTTTTGTGTTGCCGAAACAGTTGTGTTCCGCACAGGTGCCCCAGCGCTCCTTGTAGCCCGAGCCGTTATCTTTGAACGATCCGGCATCCATGTTCACCATATCGGTACGGAACCACATGCGTCCATCGCTGAGCGGGGCGTCCACTTCCAGCATGGTGGTGTGCGCTTTCAAATCTGAATAACCCGGCGTGCCGCTGGAACCCCAGTATTCGTGGTCAAGCGTCACGTTCACATCCTGCTGACGATAAAGATCGGCGGCGTCGCTACGCACGCCACGCTTCAGCCAGTCGTCTTTTTCGTCATTACGCGTAAGGCGAGTGAAGCTGTCGTTATCCACCGGGCGCGTCCGGGTGATACCTGAAGACACCATCGCGTCTTTATAGGTTTCCAGCGCCTGCTGCGGCTGGCCGCTTGCGGCCTGGAAGCGGGCGGCATCACGCATCACCAGCGCGCTGTCCATCGACGGCGGCTGGCTTTTCGCCGCAACCAGAATCGGGGCATAGGTTTGTGCAGCTTTTTCGTTATCACCCAAAACAGCCCAGGCATTTGCGACCCGGCGCTGGGTATTGATCGACGGGGTAACGCCCGCCGGGGTTGTTTGCAGCTTAGCCAGCAGATCACGAGCCTGCGGTTTATCACCTTCGGCGATCAGCACCTCGGTTAAGCCTAACAGCGCGTCTTCGTTATTCGGCGAGCGCTGCAGGACTTTCTGATACTGCGATTTCGCCGTGGTACGGTCGCCACGCTCGGCGGCCCAGTCGGCCAGCGTTAAATCAATGCGATCGGACGGCGTCTGCTGCTGAAGCAGCGCAATGGCGTCTTTTTCTTTACCGCCGTCCCGCAGGCGGTTAGCCGTTTGCATCACTTCGTTGAACTGCAACCGGTCGGCAAGCTCATGAATATTATCGTTCCACTGCGCTTTTGGCAGCGTATTGAGGTGGCTCAGCGCCGCCACATCGTGGTTATTGCCTGAAAGGTAAAGCCCGTAGGCGAAGACCTGCTCAGGGTCGCCAGGTTTACGCTGGGCAAGACCTCGCATCAGGCTATCCGCCTCGCTATGCTTCCCGGCGGCGTAGAGATCGTTAGACAGGCGATAGGTAATCCATACGCTGTCCGGGTCAAGCTTGAGCCGCTGACGCTGAACGTCCGCCGCTTTTGCCCACTGCCCCTGGCTTTCCAGCGCGGTAGCCTGCTGTTCCAGGCGATCTGCCGTCAGGCTGCGTTCAATATCATCTATGCTTTTGCGCTGGCTGGAGGAAAGGCTCTGAATATAGGCCGCAGCGCGCTCCGGCGACTGACGGCGATAAACGTTTGCCAGACCGCGAATGGCGTTGCTGTTTCCACGATCCATGCGCAGCGCCTGCTGGTAATAACGCTCGGCGCCCGCGTCGTCTTTTTTGGCGACGGCAACATCGCCAAAGCCCAGCACCGCATAGCTATCGGTATTATCAATTCTTTGCGCCTGCTGGTACTTCTGCAGCGCGGCATCCGGATTATTGGCTTTTAGCTGGGTATCACCCTGCTCAATAAGCAGCCAGTAGCGGTTCGTTTTGAGCAAGCTGTCCCACTTCCCGCGGTTATCGCTTTCAGGATCCATCTGAATCGCTTTTTCAAACTGCTGCACCGCCAGGGCACGTTTTCCCTGCTGGGAATAAGCCTGCCCCAACGCGCCAACCACTTCGCTGTCGTTCTGCTTAGCGTTTAACGCCTCTTTCAGCTGCGGGATCGCCTGGTTTCCGCGCCCGCCGCTGACGTCCTCTAAACCTTTAGCACGCGCCCGGAAGGCCGGATCGGCCAGCTGCTTTTGCTGCTGTGCGAGTTGTTCACGCGCGCTGGCGACCGTATCGCCCTCGGTGAACACGGTGAGAAAACGCTGCAAAGCCGCCACGCTTTCTGGCCCTGCCGGCAGGTTCTTAATTTGACCATACCACTGCACAGCGGCATCGCCCCGGCTGCTGTTGGACTTCGACATCTTCTCCAGCATCTGGTAAGCCTCGGCGCTGCGGTCGTTGGCAAACATCAGACGTGCCAGGTTGCCACGCAGCTCGGCATTCCCCGGCGCGGCAGCGTCCAGCGCTTTGAGCTTATCAATCGCCTGGTTAGCACCACCGGGACGCTTCGCCATCAGCATCCAGTATTCAATCGCTAAATCACCCTCAGGCGGGTTGCCGTCAAACATTTTTTCATAGGCCGTAATAGCCTGCTCGGTGTGGCCGCTGGCCGCGAGTAACCGGGCTTCCTGCAGCTGCTGGCGGCCGTCCGCACTGGTCAACATCATGGTGGACTGAGACTGTTTGTAGCCATCAGAACCGGGGGCCAGCTTTGCCAGCCGCTCCAGCTGCTTTTTCGCCCCGGCGTTGTCACCCTGGCGCAGCATGTAGCGCATCCGGGCTGAAATAACGTCCGGATCGTCGGGCGCCATCAGCTCCAGTCGGGCAAGGGACTGACGCACGATATCTTCGCGCTTGCTGGCCTCGCCCATACGCACCTGATCGAGCAATTGCTGCTGAGGCGTCAGGGCGGCCTGGGCCATCGGCATCAGCGCCATGCCCAGTGAGAGAGTGACTAAACTTAATGAGAACTTGCGCATACCTGACCCCAGCTCGGGATTAATTCACCCAGAGAATTGAAGCGAAAACGTTTTTGATCCCATCCCTGACCAAAGAGCGTTAAAACGTAGCTGTAATAGGCGTCAGCCTGGGGGAAATTGTCCTTAACCCGCTGGCGCTGCACTTCCCGTGCTTCGCTATCCTGTAAAAAAGGCAGCATCGCGGCGGAGAAACCCACCGGCCCGTTGCCCTGAATATTTCCGGTTTGCACCTCGACTTTTTCCGGCGGCAAACCTTGTTTAATCGTCATATCGGCCATCGGCTGGAATGCCTTTAGCAGCCGGGCCTTGTGCGGATCGTCGTCGGCCATCATGCCAACCCAAAGGTAAACGCGTATCGAGTCATAGCTGCCGTAGCGGGCATCATCTGTCGCAAACTGCCAGCCTTTGCCTTCGCGCCAGTCAGCCCAGTTTGGGGAGAATCCTTTTGGCGCAGTCTCGAGCAGTAACCGCTGATTAGCCGCCCGCATCGCCGGCCATGGGCCACGGTAGCGAACCACCCGCTGTAGCACCTGCGGCGGAAGGTAGCTTGGGTTCAGCCGCCACTCAGGGGAATGGTTAAAACCCACACGCCCAGGCAACAGTGAAAAACCAAGCCCAGGGATTTTAATCACTTCCTCTTTCGCCACGCGCTTAAGCAGCCTTTCGCCAAGGCGCTTATAGGCAGGCTCATGCCACAAACGCCCCGCCTCCAGCAGGCTCCAGACAATCCACATGTCGGCGTCAGAGGCAGAGTTAGTGTCTAAAACCGTCCACTCGCCTTTGTCGTTTTTGCCCCATAACCAGGCGGGCAGATGGTCTTTTAGCGCCCCTTCGGCAAGGTTGTTTTCCGTCCAGCTCAGCAGCTGGTCGAACATTGCCCTGTCGTTAGCGGCCAGCGCAAAGAAGAGCGCATAACTTTGCCCTTCCGAGGTGGTAATTTTGCGTTCATCGCTGGGGTCGATAACCCTTCCCTGGTCGCTGATGTAGTTCTGTTTAAACTGCTCCCAGGCAGGCCAGGTACAGGCGGCCTGCCCGGTAACGGCTGTCAACATCAGCCCGACCATCAGCAGTACGGAGCTGATTTTCATCGTGATTACTCGTCTTCAGGATCGATACGGCGGCGGCTAATAATACGCAGGATGCGCCACAGCACCCAGGCCAGCAGCACCACGCTTATCGCCGCAAAGATAGCCAGCAGAACCGGATGGTTCGACAATGCGTACCAGATGCGCTCGAACCAGGGCAGATGGCCAACGTAGTAAATATCACCCACGCGCAGGCTATCGACGCCGGATTCACGAATCACCGCCACGGACCCGGAAATCGCCGCACGTTTGCCGCTGTCATTAAGCGCACCGTTCAGCAGTTCGTAGCCGCGAGGGCTGTCGGCCAGTAAAGCGAGGACGCTGCGCTGGTCGTTATACGGCGACTGGAAGCCCACGATGGCGGCCATAGCACCTTTGGAATTGACCGTGGTTTGCGTATCCGCCGCGCGATCTTTTGGATCGGAAACGCTGCTCAGCAGCGGCGTCTGGCGGACCGGCGTTTTCACCCAGCTTTGCGCGGCTTCAACCAGAAGATCGATACGTTTGTCATCTTTCATCGTCGGCGGAATGGTGCCGATTATCATGATGTCCGCATCTTTGCCCTGAATTGTGCTGCCATCATCCGTCAGATTCACGTTTACGGCAGGGAAGCCGGTTTGCGAACCAATGGTGCCAAGCGCGTCCAGCAGCGCGGTCACCTGAGCAGGTTTAGGCTCCTTGCTGACCACCACGATAGTTTGCGAGAGATCGGCCATGCGGCTGAACGGGAAGCCAGCATTCGCGTAGGTACGCAGATCCGGCATCGCAATAAAGTGATGGTAGTTGGAGAAGTCGATAGTTGACTCGTCCTCCACCACAACGTGGTTTTGAATCGGCTGGTAAGTAATACAGTTTTCAAGCGAACCACCCGGCATCGGGTTCATGTACGAGAAGTCAAAGCGCAGCTGGTTGGCGGCACCCAGGCGCAGCGCCGGAATGGCCACGTCGGTTTTGCCGTCCAGCAGCCCTTGCAGCACCGGCAGGCGCAGCAGCAGCTTGCTGTTCTCTTCGCTCGGCGTCAGGCTGAACGACTGCAGGAACTGGTTGTTCAGGCTGATATCCATGCGCGAGCTGTCTTTCATCGCTGGCGCGGTGTAACGATATTTCAGGTTCAGATCGATCCCGTTACTGCGCAGCAGATAGAGATCCGGCGGCAGGTTCATGGTCACGCTAATCGCACCCGGCTGCACTCCGCTGGACTGCAGCTGCTCCTGGTAGCCTTTCATTTCGCCAAGCGTCACCGGGCGGTCGGTTCTCACCCAGTTTGGCGCATCGTAAGGTTCACGTGGCAGCAATGGCTTCACATCATCCACGGTGACGCTGCTGCCGCGGAACAGGATATTGCCCTGGGCAATCCCTTTTGCGGCCTGCACGAGGTCTTTGTCATCGCGCCCCATCACCACCAGCAGCTTAACGTATGGGTTATCCGGGTGGCTTATCATCTCAACGGTTGGCGCCTGCACGGCCGGATGGTCACGCAGGAAGTCAGGACGCTTGTCGTTAGTGGCAAATACGATACCGTTGCTTGTCGGCAACTGGTTGAAAAGCACCGGGAAGCTCTGCCCACGCCACGCCGTGCGGGAGCCAAACCATGAGGCGACAATCCCTGCGGCGCGCTGCTGCTCAATATCCGGGCTGGCGGCAAAAACAATCGGCAGCGTCAGCGGGCGGTCATCGCGCGAGTCGAAGAACGGCACCGGGAAGTGCGACAGGTCGTTTTGCACCGGCAAACGCTGATAGGTCAGCGACAGCGAACTGCTGCGCCCGACGTCCATCCACAGCGTGCTGCTGGCCGGGTTTTCACAGATATCGCGATAGTGGCCGACAAACTCCAGCCGCACGCGGTTGAAGTCGGTGATATACAGCGGATCGACCGGCACCTGAGCAAACGTCTTTTTGCCCAGCTGTTCTTTGGTGACCGGCAGAACGCCCATCAGCTCGTCGTTAAGATAAACTTTCAGCTGAGACTGCACCGGCAGCAGGGCAGGCGAAGGCGTGTATTCAAGATTCAGCAGCGCTTTCGAGACGATTTCATCCCGACGCATGCCAAACTCAACCCCGCTGTTCGGCTGCACGCCGGTTAACACCATACTTCCCGGCGGCGGCGCAATTTGCGCGAAATTCAGCTTCACATCGCGAGAAGGCACATTTTCGGCGACGATGGGTGCATTTGCACCCGGCACACCCGGCAAGACCTGCCCAACCGTAGGGGCGTTTTCCGCAGGCGTTGCAGGCACCACCGCGTCCGTCGACCCAGGCTGAGGTGTCACCACCGCCTGGTTTGCCGTAGCCACGGCAGGAACCGTCGGAGCCGGGGTCGCGTCAGCCGCGTTCACCGCCGTAACAGGCAGGGCGCTGATGCCTACCGCCGCCGCATAAAACCAGGATATTTTTCTTTTCATCGCGTTTTCATCAAATTAATCAGGCTGTTGACAAACCTCAGGCGAAGGAAGAAACACCAGAGAACATCAATTCGTTATTTCGGTTGCCGGCTACAAAAAGGGAAAAACCACGCTTCCTCCCTCTTCATAAGCAATCTCGTCAGGCCAATGCAGACAAGGTCCGCCGTTTTGCTGGTTCGGCCGTCGGGCTGTGCGGAATAAACGACACAACCCAGTCAACCAGCACGGTGATCGCGTGGAAAATAAACTTCAATGACGGTGGAGCAAACTCCGCGAGGTGCCGGTAGCCCCGGAAACCAAGCTTGAGAATATCCACCAGGCTTTCCAGCGGCTTATCCTCGGGGAAACTGTCCTGCCATAGCGCCCAGGTGTCGGCGCGGGCAAAAGTACACTGAATAAAATCAATATGTTGTTTGGTGGTCATCTGCGCCAGCTGCAGGCCGACTTCGTCACCAAAGACCCTCATCACCTGGGCCGGGAAGAAGAACTCCTGCGCCCCACGCTTGAGCAGCAGATTCACTTTTTGGCCTTCCAGCACCTGCGTTGGGCCATGAATCTTGATGCCTACCCCGCCGTCTGAATAGTCGTGCACGGTGCAGGGGAACAGATGGCCGTCTTCACGCGCCAGCGCCGCCGGCATGGCGATTTCAACGCGGTGCGCGCGCCTGACCTGCTTACTCTCAACCGAAACGGCGACTGCGCCACCGAGAATAATCAGGTTGTAGAATACCCAAAGCAGGCTCACCACCACCGTTAGCGCCTCGTTTTCGGGGCCGTAGAAGAAACGCCATGCCCCAACGGCAACGCCCAGCAGGTTAACCAGCACCAGCACGAGGTACGGCCTTGTGATCACCCAGTCTACGTACTCGTTTTCAACTAACCCGCCTTTCGCGGTGACGTTGAACTTCCCTTTGTGCGGGTTGAATAGCGCCACCAGCGTAGGCTGGGCGATATACCACGCCAGCACCGTTTCATAGATTTCACTCCAGAACGAATGGCGGTACTTGCCCTGAATTTTGGAGTTGGTCAGGCTGGCGTGAACCATGTGCGGCAGAACAAACAGCGCAATCATGATAGCCGGGGCGTAAATGATATAGGCGTGGAACAGCAGAAACGCCAGCGGCGCAGTCAGGAAGATAAGCCGCGGGATCCCCGACAGGAAGTGGAACATGGCGTTGGCGTAACAGAGTCGCTGGGCAAACTTCAGCCCTTTGCCGAAGAACGGGTTATCGAGACGGAAAATCTGCGTCATGCCGCGCGCCCAGCGAATACGCTGCCCGATGTGCGCCGAAAGGCTTTCCGTTGCCAGCCCAGCCGCCTGCGGAATACGCAGATAAGCCGAGGTGTAGCCGCGCCGGTGCAGGCGCAGCGAAGTGTGCGCATCTTCGGTCACCGTTTCGACGGCGATACCGCCAATTTCGTCCAGCGGCCCACGGCGGATCACCGCACAGGAACCGCAGAAGAACGTGGCATCCCACATGTCGTTCCCGTCCTGCACCAGCCCGTAGAACAGCGTGCCTTCGTTAGGCGTTTTACGAAAACGCCCAAGGTTGCGCTCGAACGGGTCGGGCGAGAAGAAGTGGTGCGGCGTCTGCATCATCGCCAGCTGTTTCTCTTTGAAGAACCAGCCCATAGTCAGCTGCAGGAAGGAGCGCGTTGGCACGTGGTCGCAGTCGAAGATGGCGACGAAATCACCTTTGGCATGCTTCAGCGCGTTATTGATGTTCCCCGCTTTGGCGTGCTCGTGCGTTGGGCGAGCGATATAATTTACCCCGACCATATCGGCGAACTGCTTAAACTCCTCGCGCCCGCCGTCGTCCAGAATCCAGATGTTCAGCTTGTCCTTCGGCCAGTCTATGCCCAGCGAGGCGTAGATGGTGCCCTTCACAACGTGCAGTTCTTCGTTATAGGTCGGGACAAAAATATCCACCACCGGCCAGGTGCTCATGTCTTTTGGCATCGGCACCGGCTGGCGGTTCAGCGGCCACACCACCTGGAAATACCCCATCACCAGCACCAGCCAGGCGTACGTCTCGGCAAACAGCAGCCCCAGCCCGAAGGCAAGGCTCACCGGATCGTTCCAGTTAAGGGTCGAGGTGTAGCGCCACCAGATATAGCGGCAGGAAACGGTCAGCGACAGCACGATCAGCATCAGCGCGGCAAAACGCCCGGGCAACCGGCGAACCAGCAGCGCGACGCCCCACAGCAGCAGCAGGAAGATAAGCTGCGACAGCGGGTTAAACGGCTGAGTGATGCAAAGCAGGGCCAGCACGGCGGAAAAGACCACGATCGCGCCCAAAATAATACGCCGGGCGGTGTGGCTGATATGGCCCAGCTCTTTCTTCTCTTCGAGGTGCTGGGTGCGATTGCTAAAGTTTTCCGGCAGCTTATTCAGCCAGTCATGCCAGCTCTCGCGCCACGCCTGAATTCGGGCAAAAGAACGCACGCGAGGGCGCCCGCTTTTCTTGCCGGCACGAAGCATCAGCCACAGGCTTTGAATAGCGTAACGGACAGCGTCCAGCGGCCGAGGCCTGTCGGGATTGATGTGCGGATAAAGCTGGTCATGCTCGGCGCGTATGCGGCTCCAGCGCTGGCCTTCAAGCGGCAGAACAATCCACGCCAGAATAAAGACTATGCAGCCCAGCACGGCGCTGAACGGCGGAGCGCCGTTGCGACGGAAAGTACGATAACGCTCCCCCAACCGCCGGCTGGCAGCAGGAAGTAACAGCCACGACGCCAGGTTACTCATGCTTCTTCCCTGAAAGGTTCAGCAGGCACCAGTTAGCGAGCGTCATAATTTCTTCTGCGATAAGCGAGTCTGGACGATGCTCGCCAGGCGGCTGTTTTACCGCGGCGCTTTCGGCCATCGCCTCATCCCGGTGGAGAATAATAGGGATCATCGTGCGCTGGCTCTGCAGCCAGATTTGGTAGATATCGTCCTGCAATTGGCTCGCTACCAGAAGATAGTTCACCAGTAAGTGCGCGCCTTTAGGCAGGGCCTGCTGGTGCAGGCGGATATGGCAGTTGGTGTCCGGTTTTACCACCGTCAGTACGCTATCGGTTTGCGCCAGAATCTGACGCGTTAATGCGTTAAAGCCGTGAGGTAAGTCCAGTAAAATCCACTGGTATTGCTGGCTCGCTTTCAGGTCAGCGAGAAAATGGCTGAACTGCCCGAGGGCTTTTTCCACCGTCTCGAACGTTTCATGCTCAGCCGGGCTCAGTTGACCAAACGGCAGCACGTCAAGGTGGCTGGTATAACGCCACGCGCTTTTGCGCCAGTCTTCGTTATCCAGCATGGCGCGCGCCCAGCCCTTAGGCTCTGCGAAATCAATATTATAAAACATGCGCAGCAGGTTATCTGGCGAGATATCTATCACCAGTACCGACTCCCCAAGCTGCTGCAACGACCAGCCAAGTGCCGCGGTGATAGAAGTCGTCCCTACACCACCACGCAACCCCTGCAACCCAATGACAGCCATCAGGCCTACTCCCTATTGTTGCGTTAATTCCGCCAGCAACGGCCAGCGCTTAATTGCCGCCGCCAGCTGTTCCTGCTGCGATATATCGGTGTAATCTATTTCCGGCAGTGAGAATGCTTTACTTAGCGCCAGAAAATCATTTTGGAAGGCATAAACAAGCTTGTTTTCCTGAGCATTGCCAGTCTCTTCATCTTGCATTTTGGTAGTCATCCCTCGGGCAGGTTTCGTCACCAGCGATAACGGCAAATGTCCGGAAAACGAAAAGTGTTTTACAATGCTAAAACTGATGCTGTTTATTTTCAATGGTAGGTTTCTTTCTTAGCTTACGCTAGTAAACTGACATACATACTAATTTATCTCCAGGGGACGCCATGGAACCCATATTTTCGCTTGGCATCCGTTCATTGTGGAACGAATTGAGCCATATGCCCGCAGGCGGCATCTGGTGGCTAAACGTAGAACGTCAGGATGACGCAATAAACATTGTTAATCAAACAGTTGCAGCCCAAAACTCGGATGCAAACGTTGCCGTCATTGCAATGTCAGCCAGGCCAAAACAAACGATAAAGCTCGACTCGACGAAAGGCCCGGAGAAAATACGCCTTTTTACGATGCCTTCGACTATCAATGGGCTCAACTCGCTGCGCCGTGATTTGATGTGCAGCATTAATCCCGAACACTACTTTTTTATACTCTTAAGCTCAGATAACGTTTGGGACAATATATCAACAGCCGACCTGCGCCATTGGCTTGCCGCGATGGGAAAATGGACCAAACGCATTAAGTGCAGTCTGCTTTTTGTCAATGTCGGAAATAATAATGACAAACAATTCTCATTATTAGTCAGCGAACATCGCAGCCTTTCCGGCCTCGCCAGCCTGCGCGCACAAAGTGATATTCACCGTTACGACGTAGCCTTCTGGTGTAATGAGAGAGGCGTCACAGCCGATCAACAACTTAATATTCAATGGCAAAATGAAGCGTGGCAGGTGCAGGAAAATTCCGAAAACGCCCCTCAGCCCCGCAGCGATGAAAAACGCGTGCTCAGCCACATTGCGGTGCTGGAAGGTGCCCCTGCCCTGTCGGAAAACTGGCAGCTCTTCGACAACAACGAGCAGCTGTTTGAAGCGGCGCGAACCGCGCAGGCCGCGACGATCATTTTCTCTCTCACCCAGAACGGCCAAATCAACAGCATTGCCCGCCAGATCCACTCGCTCCGCCGCCAGCGCGGCAGTGCGCTCAAACTCGTTGTCCGCGAAAACCAGGCCAGCCTGCGCGCCACCGACGAAAGGCTTTTACTGGGCTGCGGCGCCACGCTGATTATTCCGTGGAACGCCCCGCTTTCACGCTGCCTGACGATGATAGAAAGCGTGCAGGGCGCGAAGTTTACCCGCCATGTGCCGGAAGACATTAGCGTCCTGATAGACCAGATGCAGCCGCTGAAGCTGCGCGGCTACCAGCCGTGGGACGTCTTCTGCAACGGCATCGGCACGCTGATGAACAACGCTTTGCTGCCGGAAGACGGCAAAGGCGTAATGGTCGCGCTGCGCCCGGTGCCAGGGCTGCGGGTTGAGCAGGCGCTGACGCTGTGCCGTCCGAACCGCATGGGCGATATCGTCACCCTCGGCGAAAACCGGCTGGTGCTGTTCCTCTCTTTCTGCCGAATTAACGATCTCGATACCGCGCTGAATCACATATTCCCGCTGCCGGTGAACGACATTTTCACCAACCGCATGGTGTGGTTTGAAGACAGCCAAATCACGGCTGAAATACTCCAGATGCAGGCCATGCGTCCGGAGAAGTGGGCGAAGCCGCTTGCCGCCACCCTCGACCTGAACACCGTGCGCCATGTCAGCCGCGAAGGGCACGGCTGGCGTCGGGAGCCAACGCCCATCACGCTGCTGGATGACACGCCGAGGGAGCAGACACCATGATGAACATCACCGACATCATTCAGCTCATCGTGCTTTGCGCGATTATTTTTATTCCGCTGGGCTACACCGCTCGCCGCTGGCTTCCTCGCCTTACCGCTTCGGTACGGCTGATGTTTTTAAAACCACGCTACGTTAAACCGGCCGGAACGCTGCGCCGAACTTCCGTCAAGGCAGACCATCAACATGACTAATCACTCTCAAACGGCAAAGTCGCCAGCCTATTTTCTGCAATACTGGCGTGGCCTGGGTGGCTGGAACTACTACTTCCTGTTGAAGTTCGGGCTGCTGTGGACCGGCTATCTTAATTTTCATCCGCTGGCAAACCTGGTTTTTCTGGCCTTTTTGCTGTTCCCACTGCCGCCGCTCAAACTTCATAAGCTGCGTAACTGGATAGCCCTGCCGGTGGGAATTGGCCTGTTCTGGCACGATACCTGGCTGCCGGGACCTGACAGCATCATGAGCCAGGGCTCGCAGGTTGTCGGCTTTAGCGCAGACTACCTTCTCGACCTGGTGACACGCTTTATTAACTGGCAGATGATCGGCGCGGCGTTTGTGCTGCTGGTTGCCTGGCTGTTTGTCTCGCAGTGGCTGCGCGTCACGGTCTTCGTCGTCGCAATCCTGGTGTGGCTGAACCTGCTAACCGTGGCCGGCCCGGCTATCTCTTTACTGCCGTCGACGTCGCAAACGACAGCCTCCGTTAACGCTGGCGGCACGGCTGGGGCAACAACTTCCGGCAATACGCTGGCCCCGGTTCCCGGTGATATTCCGGCGCAAACGGCACCACCGACCAGCGATAACATCACCGCGTGGCTGAACAGCTTCTATGCCAGCGAAGCTAAACGGCAGACCAAATTCCCGGACGCGCTGCCCGCAGACGCTCAGCCTTTTGAGCTGCTGATCATTAACATCTGCTCGCTTTCCTGGTCCGATATCGAGGCGGTGGGCCTCAGTTCGCATCCGCTGTGGAAACACTTCGATATTCTGTTTAAAAACTTCAACTCGGCGACGTCTTACAGCGGCCCGGCGGCTATTCGCCTGCTCCGCGCCAGCTGCGGCCAGTCCACGCATAAAGGACTGTATGAACCAGAGGGCAACCAGTGCTATCTGTTTGACGATCTTGCCCGCCTGGGCTTTAAGCAGCAGCTGATGATGGATCACAACGGCGTGTTCGGTGACTTCCTGAAAGAAGTCCGTGAGTACGGCGGCATTCAGGTGCCTCTGATGGATCAAAGCGGGCTGCCAAGCGGCCTGCAGGCGTTCGACAATTCGCCAATTTACGACGACACTGCCGTGCTGCACCGCTGGCTGCAGGGTGAGCAGAACGACGGGGTTAACCCGCGTACCGCCACCTTCTACAACCTGGTACCGCTGCATGATGGCAACCACTATCCGGGGAACAGCAAGCCTGCAGACTATAAGGTACGTGCCCAGAAGCTGTTTGATGAGCTGGACTCATTCCTGACCGAGCTTGAGAAGTCGAACCGTAAAGTGATGGTGGTGATTGTGCCGGAGCACGGCGCGGCGCTGAAAGGCGACAAAATGCAGGTGTCGGGACTGCGTGATATCCCAAGCCCGGATATCACCCACGTTCCTGCAGGCGTGAAGTTCGTCGGTATGAAGGCGCCACACGGCGGCGATGCCATTGAAATCACTCAGCCGAGCAGCTATCTGGCGATTTCTGAACTGGTTTCCCGCTCGATAGACGGCAAGAACTTTGTCGCCGACCAGGTCGACTGGAACGCGCTGACCGGCAACCTGCCGCAAACCGCCCCGGTTTCCGAAAACTCTACGGCGGTGGTGGTGAAGTACCAGGATAAGCCTTATGTCCGCCTGAGCGGCGGCGACTGGGTGCCTTATCCGCAATAAGGTTTGCGTTTAGACGATTGAAAACCGGCGCCTGGAGCGCCGGTCACATTGATGACAAACAGCCGAAAAACGTGGTTTTCGACTGTTTGGGGCAAACCAGAGAACATTATTCATTGTTTTTAGTAGACCTGGGTTCGGACTTTTTTAGAGCAATGAACTTTGTCAGCAGTCTCACCGGCGCCTGGGGCGCCGGTTTTTTTTATGCGGTTATCGGAAAATCTGAACCGCAGTGAGCCAGATTACCCCAAAGGACTCAGGGTGATTTCTACGCGACGGTTTTGCGCTTTGCCTTCCGCAGTGCTGTTGCTGGCGATAGGATTCGCCGGGCCTGCACCGGAGGTGCGAATACGGCTCGCGTCAACGCCCTGGGTAATCAGCGCGCTGCCTACGCCGTCCGCACGCTGCTGTGACAGACGCATGTTCAGCTCTTTGCTGCCGGTACTGTCGGTATAGCCGACCACGTTAACCGCCGTTTTTGGATATTCTTTCAGTACCATCGCCACGCCGCTCAGGGTATTGGCCCCCGCCGGTTTCAGGGTGGCGCTACTGCTGTCGAAGGTGACGTTATTCGGCATATTCAGCACGATGTTATCGCCGCTGCGGGTCACGCTCACGCCGGTTCCACGCATTTTGTCGCGCAGTTTGGCTTCCTGCACATCCATGTAATAGCCCACACCGCCCCCGAGCGCTGCACCCGCGGCCGCGCCAATCAGAGCGCCTTTACCGCGATCTTTCTTCGATGACGAAAGAACCCCTACGCCAGCCCCTACCAGCGAGCCAATTCCGGCTCCTATCCCTGATTTCCCGGCCTGGCTTTCACCGGTGTACGGGTTAGTGGTACAGCCAGAAACCGCTAAGGTGCCACACACGACGGCGGCGATAATCATGACGCGTTTTTTCATCTTATTTCCTTCAATCCTTATTCATCCTTTGCCGGATACGAACCCGGCGATTGATTATGACGATAATTCGTGTAGAAAATTCCGGTAAGTATTCTGAATAGTTGTCACAAATTGAGTGGGCTATGCCCACCGCCTGCAATCGCGGAGCCCAAATTGGCCAATTCATCCTCTTCACGTAAACAGATCCTCACTGCCGCGCACTGGGGCCCCATGCTGGTCGAAACCGACGGAGAACGTGTTTATCACTCTCGCGGCGCGCTTGAAACCGGTCATCAAAACTCCCTGCAAAGCGCGGTGCCGGATCAGGTTCACAGCAAAGCTCGCGTCGCGTTTCCCATGGCGCGTAAAGGCTTTCTGGCCTCGCCGGATAAGCCACAGGGCGTTCGCGGCAAAGATGAGTATGTGCGCATCAGTTGGGATGACGCGCTGACGCTGATTCACCAGCAGCACAAACGCATTCGGGAGAACTACGGCCCGGCGGCAATTTTCGCAGGCTCCTACGGCTGGCGCTCCAACGGCGTGCTGCACAAAGCCTCCACGCTGCTTCAGCGCTACATGAGCCTGGCGGGCGGCTATACCGGGCACTCCGGCGACTACTCGACCGGTGCCGCGCAGGTGATCATGCCCTACGTGGTCGGCTCCAATGAGGTTTACCAGCAGCAAACCAGCTGGCCGCTGCTGCTTGAGCACAGCGACGTGGTGGTGCTGTGGAGCGCGAACCCGCTTAACACGCTGAAAATCGCCTGGAATGCCAGCGACGAACAGGGCGTGAAGTACTTCGAGCAGCTAAAAAACAGCGGCAAAACGATTATCGCCATCGACCCGATGCGTTCAGAAACCGTCGACTTCTTCGGGGCACGCGCCGAATGGATCGCCCCGCACATGGGCACCGACGTAGCGCTAATGCTCGGCATTGCCCACACGCTGGTTGTGCATGGCAGGCACGATACGGATTTCCTCGCCCGCTGCACCTATGGCTATGACAGGTTTGAAGCCTACCTGCTCGGCAACACCGACGGCATCCCGAAAAGCGCGGCCTGGGCCGCTGAGATCTGCGGTATTCCGGCAGACACAATCGAAAAGCTGGCGGACCTTTTCAGCCAAAAACGCACCATGCTGATGGCTGGTTGGGGCATGCAGCGCCAGCAGTACGGCGAGCAAAAACACTGGATGCTGGTCACGCTGGCGGCGATGCTGGGCCAGATAGGCACGCCTGGCGGCGGCTTTGGTCTTTCCTATCACTTTGCCAACGGCGGTAACCCGACGCGTAGCGCGGCCGTGCCCGGCTCGCTACAGGGCTCGCTTGCTGGCGGCACCGACGCAGTAGAAAAAATCCCCGTGGCACGTATCGTCGAGGCGCTGGAAAATCCAGGGGTGGCCTATCAGCATAACGGCAGACAGCACACCTTCCCCGACCTCCGCATGCTTTGGTGGGCGGGTGGCAGCAACTTCACCCATCATCAGGACACAAACCGTCTTGCCGCAGCCTGGCAGAAGCCGGAGCTGATCGTTATCTCCGAATGTTTCTGGACGGCGGCGGCAAAACACGCCGATATCGTTCTGCCGGTAACCACCTCGTTCGAGCGAAACGACATGACGATGACCGGGGATTACAGCAACCAACACCTTGTGCCGATGAAGCAGGTGGTTTCCCCGCAGGGCGAAGCGTGGAATGATTTTGATATCTTTGCTGAACTGAGTGAAAAATGGGAAACCGGCGGTAAAGAACGGTTCAGTGAAGGAAAAAGCGAGCTTGAATGGCTGGAGAGTTTCTATGACATTGCCCGCCAACGAGGCGCAGCCCAACGGATCGAACTTCCGGAATTTAACGACTTCTGGGAAGCTAACCAGCTGATAGAAATGCCAGAAAACGCGAAAAATGCTGAATTCATTCGCTTCTCAGCTTTTCGCGACGATCCTGAAGCAAACCCGCTCAAAACGCCGAGCGGTAAAATTGAAATCTATTCCGAGCGCATCGCCAGTTTTGGCTACCAGGATTGCCCGCCGCACCCAAGCTGGCTGGCACCTGACGAATGGCAGGGCAACGCTGCTTCCGGCCAGCTGCAGCTGCTCTCATCCCATCCGGCACACCGCCTGCACAGCCAGCTAAACTACGCCGCGCTGCGCGACCAGTATGCGATAGCGGGACGTGAACCTATTACGCTGCATCCGATTGACGCCAAAGCGCGCGGCATTGAGCACGGAGATTTAGTGCGGGTATGGAACGCTCGCGGGCAGGTCCTGGTGGGCGCTCAGGTTACCGACGGCATCAGGCCCGGCGTGGTCTGTATCCACCAGGGTGCATGGCCCGATCTGGACGAAGATAACCTGTGCAAAAACGGCGCGGTTAACGTACTCACGATGGATATTCCGTCTTCACGGCTGGCTAACGGCTGCGCGGCAAACAACTCCCTCGTCTGGGTAGAGAAATTTACCGGTCCGGCGCCTACGGTGACGGCGTTTGATCCGCCTGCCAGCTCATAATCCACGTCGGGTGCTGCGTCTCTTCCTGCCACGCGCTTTCTTCTATGCGAAAGCCGTGGCGGTGGTAGAAATGTACCGCCTGGCGATTTTTCTGGTACACCTCGAGGCTCAAGGCCGGGTATTCCTCTTTGGCCTTCTCCAGCAGCTTGCCGCCGATGCCTTGCCCCGTGCAGGAAGGCGCCACGAACAGCGCGCCAATAAACTGCTTCTCCATGACGCTGATAAACCCCACCAGCTGCCGCTCATGCAAATAGACCCACGTTTTTGACTGCGGGATATACACATTGCGCACCAGGTTCACGCTCTCATGCCAGTAGCTTTCCGCGATAAACGGATGCCCGTCGATGGTGCTCTCAAGCCAGAGCGCCATCAGCGCATCCATTTCCCCGGCGTTAAAGGGCCGGATCATTGGCGAAAATCTGGGTGGCAGAAGCAGCCCGTCACATGGTCATTGACCAGGCCGCAGGCCTGCATAAACGAATAGCAGATTGTCGAGCCCACGAACTTAAAGCCGCGTTTTTTCAGCGCTTTAGACAACGCATCTGAGGTTGGCGTAAAGGCTGGAACTTCGCTGAGCGAGGCGGCATGCGAGATCTGCGGCTTATTCTCCACGAAGGCCCAGACGAACTCGGGGAATTTCTCTCCGTTGGCCTCCATCGCCAGAAAGGCTTTGGCGTTATTGATAATGGCCTCAATTTTCCCACGATGGCGAATAATCCCGGCGTCCTGCATCAGCTCATCCACCTCTTCCGGCTGGATCAGCGCGACGGCATAAGGGTCGAAATTCCTGAAGCGCTGGCGGTAGTTCTCACGTTTTTTTAGCACGGTTATCCACGATAGCCCTGCCTGCTGGCCTTCAAGACAGATCATCTCAAACAGCTTTTGCCCGTCGGTGACCGGCACGCCCCATTCTTTGTCGTGATAGTCCAGATACAGCGGATCCTGAGTGACCCAGCCACAACGTTCCATTTCGTTCTCCCTCATCACCTTCCGCACCCGCGGGCAAATTCACAATCTGACAATAGTGAATCCGGGGCGTTTCGCAACCCTAAACGAGATCAAAGAAAGGTGATTTAGCACTGATGATTTTGCAAAGTGTTAACTATGTCCCATTTATGATTTAACATTTAATATACAGCAATCACGCACAATAGATTGATAGCAAGCACTAACCAACATAACTCAACATGCATTGTGGAGGCCGTTCATACCGCCTCAGAGGCATTTCATTCCGTTCTCCACGCATTTCATGCCGTTTTTTCCTGGAATAAACGGCGCTTCGCTATCGTAGGCGGCAGATAACTTCCCTTAGATTCGCAGGACATCTGCCATGAACACTGCCACCTACAACCGTACTCGCTGGTTAACCCTCATCGGGACCATCATTACCCAGTTCGCACTGGGTTCCGTTTATACCTGGAGCCTGTTCAACAGCGCGCTGTCCCAGAAGCTGGACGCCCCTATCAGCCAGGTCGCCTTCTCCTTCGGCCTGCTGAGCCTGGGCCTCGCCATCTCCTCTTCCGTAGCGGGCAAACTGCAGGACCGCTTCGGCGTACGTAAGGTCACCATGGCGGCAGGCGTGCTGCTCGGTGCCGGTCTGTTCTTCACCGCGCACGCCAACAACCTGATGATGCTGTGGCTCACCGCAGGCGTACTGGTCGGCCTGGCCGACGGCGCAGGCTACCTGCTGACGCTGTCTAACTGCGTGAAATGGTTCCCGGAGCGCAAGGGCCTGATTTCTGCTTTCTCCATCGGTGCCTATGGCCTCGGCAGCCTCGGTTTTAAATATATTGATACCCATCTGCTGGCGGCCTACGGCCTCGAAAACACCTTTATGATTTGGGGCGGCCTGGCGATGGTCATGGTGCTGTTCGGCGCCACCATGATGAAAGATGCTCCGCTGCAGGAAACCAAAACCGCAAACGGCGCGGCGAAAACAGACTTCACCCTGGCGGAATCTATGCGTCAGCCACAGTACTGGATGCTGGCGCTGATGTTCCTGACCGCCTGCATGAGCGGCCTGTACGTTATCGGCGTAGCAAAAGATATCGCGCAGGGCATGGTGCACCTGGATGCAATGTCCGCCGCCAACGCGGTGACCGTTATCTCAATTGCTAACCTGAGCGGCCGCCTTATCCTCGGTATTCTGTCCGATAAAATCGCCCGTATTCGCGTTATCACGATTGGCCAGGTGATTTCTCTGGTCGGTATGGCGGCCCTGCTGTTTGCCCCGCTGAACGAAATGACGTTCTTTGCGGCCATCGCCTGCGTTGCCTTTAACTTTGGCGGCACCATCACCGTTTACCCTTCTCTGGTCAGCGAATTCTTCGGCCTGAACAACCTGACTAAAAACTACGGCGTGATTTACCTGGGCTTCGGTATCGGCAGCATCTGCGGCTCCATCATCGCCTCGCTGTTTGGCGGCTTCTACGTCACCTTCTGCGTCATCTTCGCCCTGCTGATTCTCTCCCTGGCGATTTCCACCACGATTCGTCAGCCAGCCCGTGCAGCGCTGAACCACAAACACGCACACGCCTGATTATTCCTGATAATCAGCAGATACAGCCGCCTACTCGGGCGGCTTTTTTTATTCCAGAAGCGCAAGTCAGGATTGGGCCACTGCCTACAAGTAAGGTAATTAACTCACCATCAAAGATCTGAGGCGCCAACTGTAAATAACGGGCCAGATCGTCACGTATCTGGATACATCCCTCTTATCCTGTGCTCTACTAGCCGCCGCTGAGTTTTGACGCGGAGATGAGATTTTTCTTTGAATTCACCCCTCATAGAGAACTACGCTCGAACCCCACGGTCTGATAAGCGCTAATATGTTTATATCGCCAGGATACCCTGCATGAATTACTTTAAGACAATGTCCCAGCAGAAATTATGTTTACTGCTCGGGGTCTACATTGGTTGGTTTTTAAATATTTCTGTTTTCTATCAACGCTTTGATAGCCGGGCACAGGTTTTCATCGCCTGGAAGGGCCTTGCCGCTGCAACTGAGTTTTTCGCCTGCCTGCTGGTGACGTTTTTCCTGTTCCGCCTGCTGTCGATTTTTGGCCGCAACCTCTGGCGCGTGCTGGCTACCTTTGTAGTGCTTTGCTCGGTGGCCGCCAGCTACTATATGACCTTCTTCAACGTGGTGATCGGCTACGGCATTATTGCCTCGGTGATGACCACTGATATCGACCTGTCTAAAGAAGTGGTGGGCTATCACTTCGCTATCTGGATGGTGCTGGTTAGCCTTATACCGCTGTATCTGATCTGGACGAACAGGTCACAAGATACGCTGCTTCAGCAGCTGAAAACCCCTGGCCAACGCATTAAAAACATCGCTATCGTCGTCTGCGCAGGCTTACTGGTTTGGGCGCCGCTGCGTACGCTGGGTGAAATACAGTCCAACGATGAGCGCGGCTCAACCACAGATATGGCAAGCTACGGCGGCGTCGTGGCGAGTTCCTATGTTCCGGTAAACTGGGTTTCCTCGCTGGGGCTGTTTGCCTGGGCACAGGCCGACGAATCTGACGGTAACGGTTCTCTGATGAACCCAACGAAAAAATTCACCTACGTCGCGCCGCCAGGCATGGATGACACCTACGTGGTGTTTATTATCGGCGAGACAACCCGCTGGGATCACATGGGCCTGCTCGGCTATGACCGCGACACCACGCCAAAACTCTCTAAAGAGAAAAACCTGGTCGCTTTTCGCGGCCAGTCCTGCGATACCGCCACTAAACTCTCGCTGCGCTGCATGTTCGTGCGCGAAGGCGGAGCTGAAGATAACCCTCAGCGAACCCTCAAAGAGCAGAATGTTTTTGCGGTCCTGAAACAGCTGGGCTTTAGCTCCGACCTGTACGCCATGCAGAGCGAAGTCTGGTTCTATAAAAATGCCATGCCGGACACCCTGGCCTTCCGCGAACAAATTGCCGCTGAGCCTCGTAACCGCGGTAAAACCGTGGACGATATGCTGTTAGTGGATGAGATGAAGCAGTCGCTCAATCGCAACCCCGATGGCAAACATCTTATTATCCTGCACACCAAGGGTTCTCACTTCTCCTACGCTCAGCGCTATCCGCGCAGCTTTGCGAAATGGACGCCTGAGTGCATCAACCTCGAAAAAGGTTGTTCAAAGGAACACCTGATCAACGCCTTTGATAACTCGGTGCTGTACATCGATACGATGATCGACAGCGTGATTGACCAGGTGCGCGATAAGAAGGCGATTGTTTTCTACGCCGCGGATCACGGTGAGTCCATCAGCGACTCAATGCACCTGCACGGCACGCCGCGAGCTATGGCTCCGCCAGAGCAGTTCCGCGTGCCGCTGATGATTTGGGCCTCGGACAAGTATCTGGAGAACCCAACGTTCGCCGAGTCCTTTAAACACCTGCAGGAACAGGCAAAAATGAAGGTGCCGCATCGCCACGTTGAGCTGTACGACACTATTCTCGGCTGCCTGGGGTATACCTCACCCAACGGCGGGATTAACCAGAACAACAACTGGTGTCACGTTCCAAATAAAGCCGTGAACTAACCGATTCACTGCGGCACGCATTTGAATAAAACACTCCGTATCGCGGGGTGTTTTATTCTCTTCAGCCCACGGGTTTATTCGCATCAGGTTCTGCTATTTTGGCCTCTGCCAGGCCACATTAAGTCATCGTGTTTGGTTATGGAAAACCGTGGTTTTTTGCGCCGTCGCTTATGATGGGAGACAGCATTTTCCGCTGTGAGCGATGCAGATCACAAAATAAATCGTGCAACAATTCATCATTTAACACAAAATTTTACCCATTCAGGGCAATCGATTCCCTCTGTAGGTTGCAAATTAATCAGTGTAATATTCTGGTAACAAGCCTGTAGCATAAATTTCCCTGCTGGAAATGACCCCTGAAGGTTTTTTTAATCTTTGCCCGCTAAATCCCACCTTGCTTGTAAATCCCCGTAACCTGTATTGACGTTTCCTTAATCTGTTGACAGATTGTAGGACGAGAGGAGCTATTTACGGACCGTCTGTGCTACCTCCATGCATGACTCGCGAAAGGAACTGCTAGCCTCACCACTGCCTCCGGGCACACCGTACCGACCACCCACAAATAACAATGGTCAGACGGTTACAAAACACAACACGACACATAATTGGAGCAGAATAATGAGTATTTCCTTGAAGAAGTCAGGGATGCTGAAATTTGGTCTGAGCCTGGTTGCCATGACCGTTGCAGCAAGCGTACAAGCCAAAACCCTGGTTTACTGTTCAGAAGGTTCCCCAGAGGGCTTTAACCCACAGCTGTTCACCTCCGGCACGACTTACGATGCCAGCTCCGTACCGATTTATAACCGACTGGTAGAATTCAAAACCGGCACCACCGAAATCATCCCTGGCCTCGCTGAGAAATGGGACGTTAGCCCGGACGGTAAAACCTACACCTTCCACCTGCGTAAAGGCGTGAAGTGGCAGGACAATAAAGACTTCAAACCGACTCGTGATTTTAACGCCGACGACGTTGTGTTCTCCTTCGACCGTCAGAAAAACAAAGACAACCCGTACCACAAAGTTTCTGGCGGCAGCTATGAATACTTCGAAGGTATGGGCCTGCCTGACCTGATTACCGAAATCAAGAAAGTCGACGACAACACCGTGCAGTTCGTGCTGGCACGTCCAGAAGCGCCGTTCCTCGCGGACATGGCCATGGACTTCGCCTCTATTCTTTCTAAAGAATATGCCGACAACATGATGAAAGCCGGCACCCCGGAAAAAACCGACCTGAACCCAATCGGTACCGGCCCATTCCAGCTGCTGCAGTACCAGAAAGACTCCCGTATTCTGTATAAAGCCTTCGAAGGCTACTGGGGCACCAAGCCGAAGATCGATCGTCTGGTCTTCTCCATCACCCCAGACGCTTCCGTGCGTTACGCCAAGCTGCAGAAAAACGAATGTCAGGTGATGCCGTTCCCGAACCCGGCTGACATCGCCCGCATGAAAGAAGACAAAAACATCAATCTGATGGAACAGGCCGGCCTGAACGTGGGCTACCTCTCCTTCAACACCGAGAAGAAGCCGTTTGACGACGTGAAAGTGCGCCAGGCGCTGACCTACGCGGTAAACAAAGAAGCGATCATCAAAGCGGTTTATCAGGGCGCGGGCACCGCGGCTAAAAACCTGATCCCACCAACCATGTGGGGCTACAACGATGACGTGAAGGACTACACCTACGATCCTGAAAAAGCGAAAGCGCTGCTGAAAGAAGCGGGCCAGGATAAAGGCTTCACCGTTGACCTGTGGGCTATGCCGGTACAGCGTCCTTATAACCCGAACGCTCGCCGCATGGCCGAGATGATTCAGGCTGACTGGGCGAAAGTGGGCGTGACCGCCAAAATCGTGACCTACGAGTGGGGCGAGTACCTGAAGCGTGCTAAAGCGGGCGAGCACCAGGCCGTAATGATGGGCTGGACCGGCGACAATGGGGATCCGGATAACTTCTTCGCGACCCTGTTCAGCTGTGCCGCGGCGAAAGACGGTTCTAACTACTCTCGCTGGTGCTACAAGCCGTTTGAAGACCTGATTCAGCCGGCTCGCGCAACCGACGACCACAACAAGCGTATTGAACTGTACAAACAGGCTCAGGTTGTGATGCACGATCAGGCGCCTGCGCTGATCATCGCTCACTCCACCGTGTTCGAGCCAGTGCGTAAAGAAGTCAAAGGCTACGTGGTCGATCCGCTGGGCAAACACCACTTCGAAAACGTGTCCGTCGAATAATAAAAGTTACGTGCTTTATTCCCTCTCCCTCAAAGGGAGAGGGGAAACATTTGTGAGCAATACAGACGGAACAGTTACCAGGCTTTCCGTCACTACAGAGAATCCGGGATATGCTGCAGTTCATCCTCCGACGACTGGGGTTAGTCATCCCCACGTTTATAGGTATTACCCTACTCACCTTCGCTTTCGTGCATATGATCCCCGGAGACCCGGTAATGATCATGGCCGGAGAGCGCGGTATTTCTCCTGAGCGCCATGCTCAGCTGCTGGCCGAGCTTGGTCTCGACAAGCCAATGTGGCAGCAATACCTCCATTACATTTGGGGCGTAATGCATGGCGATCTGGGTATTTCATTAAAGAGTCGCCTCCCGGTCTGGGACGAGTTCGTGCCACGCTTTAAAGCGACGCTGGAACTCGGCATCTGCGCGATGATGTTCGCCGTTGCCGTCGGTATTCCGGTCGGGGTACTTGCCGCCGTGAAGCGTGGCTCTATCTTCGACCATACCGCCGTGGGCCTCGCGCTGACCGGCTACTCCATGCCAATTTTCTGGTGGGGCATGATGCTCATCATGCTGGTCTCGGTGCACTGGAACCTGACGCCGGTTTCCGGGCGCGTGAGCGACACCGTGTTCCTTGATGACTCCCTGCCGCTCACCGGGTTTGCGCTGATAGACACCGCTATCTGGGGCGAGCCGGGCGACTTTATTGACGCCGTAGCCCACATGGTTCTGCCTGCCGTCGTGCTGGGCACTATCCCGCTGGCGGTTATCGTGCGTATGACCCGCTCCTCGATGCTGGAAGTGCTGGGCGAAGACTACATCCGTACCGCTCGCGCCAAGGGCCTGACGCGTATGCGCGTAATCGTGGTCCATGCGCTGCGCAACGCGATGCTGCCGGTGGTCACCGTAATCGGCCTGCAGGTCGGAACCCTGCTTGCGGGTGCCATCCTGACGGAAACTATCTTCTCCTGGCCGGGTCTTGGCCGCTGGCTCATCGACGCCCTGCAGCGTCGTGACTACCCGGTAGTCCAGGGCGGCGTGCTGCTGGTGGCGACGATGATTATCCTCGTCAACCTGCTGGTAGACCTGCTGTACGGCGTGGTGAACCCGCGTATACGCCATAAGAAATAAGGGGCCATCATGACGCAACTGACTGAAAACAAAGTGGTGGCAGCACCCAAGCCGATGACGCCTTTCCAGGAGTTCTGGCACTACTTCAAACGTAATAAAGGGGCGGTGATCGGCCTGGTGTACGTCGCCGTAATGATCTTCATCGCCGTGTTCGCTAACTTCATCGCGCCTCACGCGCCCGCAGAGCAGTTCCGCGACGCGCTGCTGCGCCCGCCGGTCTGGCAGGAAGGCGGCAGCTGGAGCTACATCCTCGGCACCGATGACGTGGGCCGCGATGTGCTCTCCCGCCTGATGTACGGCGCACGCCTGTCGCTGCTGGTCGGCTGCCTGGTGGTCGTCCTGTCGCTGGTAATGGGCATCGTGCTGGGCCTGGTCGCCGGTTACTTTGGCGGCGTGGTCGACAACATCATCATGCGCGTGGTCGATATCATGCTGGCGCTGCCAAGCCTGCTGCTGGCGCTGGTGCTGGTGGCTATCTTCGGCCCGTCTATCGGTAACGCCGCGCTGGCGCTGACCTTCGTTGCGCTGCCGCACTATGTGCGTTTAACCCGCGCTGCGGTGCTGGTGGAAGTTAACCGCGACTACGTCACCGCTTCCCGTGTTGCGGGCGCCGGTCCGGTTCGCCAGATGTTTGTGAATATCTTCCCGAATACCCTCGCGCCGCTGATTGTTCAGGCGTCGCTCGGTTTCTCGAACGCCATTCTCGATATGGCCGCCCTTGGCTTCCTCGGCATGGGTGCGCAGCCGCCAACACCGGAGTGGGGCACCATGCTCGCCGACGTGTTGCAGTTCGCGCAGAGTGCCTGGTGGGTTGTGACCTTCCCTGGGGTTGCGATCCTGCTGACGGTGCTGGCATTTAACCTGATGGGTGACGGTCTGCGTGACGCGCTCGATCCCAAACTGAAGCAGTAAGAGGTTCGAGATGGCGTTATTAAATGTAGATAAATTATCGGTGCATTTCGGCGACGAAGACGCACCGTTCCGTGCCGTTGACCGCATCAGCTATAGCGTGGATCAGGGGCAAGTTGTCGGCATCGTGGGGGAGTCCGGCTCCGGTAAATCCGTCAGCTCGCTGGCGATTATGGGGCTTATCGACTTCCCAGGCCGCGTAATGCCGGAAAAACTGGAGTTCAACGGCCGGGACCTGAAGCGCATTTCTGAGAAAGAGCGCCGCAACCTGGTGGGCGCCGAAGTGGCGATGATCTTCCAGGACCCGATGACCAGTCTGAACCCGTGCTACACCGTCGGTTTCCAGATTATGGAAGCCATTAAGGTGCACCAGGGCGGTAATAAGAAAACCCGCCGCCAGCGCGCTATCGACCTGCTGACCCAGGTGGGGATCCCCGATCCGGGTTCGCGCCTCGACGTTTATCCGCACCAGCTCTCCGGCGGGATGAGCCAGCGCGTGATGATCGCCATGGCGATTGCCTGTCGTCCTAAGCTGTTGATTGCCGATGAGCCGACCACCGCGCTCGACGTAACCATTCAGGCGCAGATCATCGAGCTGCTGCTGGAGCTGCAGCAAAAAGAGAACATGGCGCTGATCCTGATCACCCATGACCTCGCGCTGGTTGCCGAAGCCGCCCATAAAATCATCGTGATGTACGCAGGTCAGGTAGTGGAAGCGGGCTCGTCCCACGATATCTTCCGCGCGCCTCGCCACCCGTACACTCAGGCCCTGCTCCGTGCGCTGCCGGAATTTGCACAGGATAAAGCGCGTCTGGCCTCGCTGCCGGGCGTGGTACCGGGCAAGTACGACCGACCAAACGGCTGCCTGCTTAACCCGCGCTGCCCGTACGCCACCGACAAATGCCGCAGCGAAGAGCCGGAGCTCGCCATGCTGGCAGACGGGCGTCAGTCCAAATGCCACTACCCACTCGATGATGCCGGGAGGCCAACCCTATGAGTACCCAACAGGCCGCCGCGCAACCGCTGTTGCAGGCCATCGACCTGAAAAAACACTACCCGGTGAAGAAGGGCTTTTTCGCCCCTGAACGCCTGGTGAAAGCGCTGGACGGAGTGAGCTTCACCCTCGAGCGCGGTAAAACGCTGGCGGTCGTCGGCGAGTCCGGCTGCGGGAAGTCCACCCTTGGCCGCCTGCTGACGATGATTGAAGTCCCAACCGGCGGGGAGCTGTACTACCAGGGCCAGGATCTGCTGGTCCCGGACGTTTCGGCGGAAAAACTGCGCCGCCAGAAAATTCAGATCGTGTTCCAGAACCCGTACGGCTCGCTGAACCCACGTAAAAAAGTCGGGCAGATTCTGGAAGAACCGCTGCAAATCAACACCAGGCTGAGCAAAGCCGAGCGCCGTGAAAAAGCGCTGGAAATGATGGCGAAAGTGGGTCTGAAAACCGAGCACTACGACCGCTATCCGCACATGTTCTCCGGCGGCCAGCGTCAGCGTATCGCTATCGCCCGCGGCCTGATGCTTGACCCGGACGTGGTGATTGCCGATGAGCCAGTGTCCGCGCTGGACGTGTCGGTTCGGGCGCAGGTGCTGAACCTGATGATGGACCTGCAGCAGGATTTGGGGCTGTCCTACGTGTTCATCTCCCACGACCTGTCGGTGGTGGAGCACATTGCCGATGAAGTGATGGTGATGTACCTGGGCCGCTGCGTGGAGAAAGGCAGTAAAGAGCAGATTTTCTCTAATCCACTGCACCCGTACACCCAGGCGCTGCTGTCCGCTACGCCACGTCTGAACCCGGACGAACGCCGCGAACGCATCAAGCTGACCGGCGAGCTGCCAAGCCCGCTGAACCCACCGCCGGGCTGCGCCTTTAACGCCCGCTGCAGCCGTCGCTTCGGGCCATGCACCCAGCTCCAGCCGCAGCTTAAGGATTACGGCAACGGCCAGCTGGTGGCGTGTTTCGCTGTCGATCAGGATGTGAACGGGGAACTGCGTTAATTTCCCCAACAGTAAAAAAAGAAAACCGACGTGAGAGCGTCGGTTTTTTTATATGCTCGCCTGAACCAGACGATGAAGGCGCGACGTATCCACAGACTTCTCGGCCTCAGCGAGGCTGAAAGCGCTCTGAGTTTTCATCCAGACATCGGGCGAACTCCCAATGACGATAGAAAGCTTAAACGCCATTTCAGGCGTCAATGCGGCTTTTCCCGTTATGTTCCTCTATGCGCAACAAAAGAACCGCGCATCTGTGAAGGGTAAGCGGCAAGAATATGGGGAGCTGCGGCAGCCAAAAAGCTGCCATTGGCAAAGCAGGAATCCGTCTCGCAGAAACTCTTTTTTATTATTTCAGGTGTTCAACCAGCGCAGCATAATGCTCGGCCATCGCCTTTCCCCCGCAAAAAAATATGTTACTCTCCGCTGGGTTACCCCTCTGGAGATGGCTATGAACGGCAAGGCAGCGCGCCCTACGATAAGCGATGTCGCAAAAGCGGCGAAGACCGGGAAGACCAGCGTCTCCCGCTACCTTAACGGCGAGCAAAACGCGCTGTCCGACGACCTCCTTGGCCGCATTGAGCGTGCCATTGCCGATCTCGATTATCGCCCAAGCCAAATGGCCCGCGGACTGAAACGAGGTCGTACCCGCCTCATCGGCCTGATCATTGCCGACATCACCAATCCCTATTCCGTCGACGTGCTTAGCGGCATAGAAGCCGCCTGCCGCGAGAAAGGCTTCACGCCGCTGGTGTGTAACACCAACAACGAAGTCGATCAGGAGCTGCACTATCTCGACCTGCTGCGCAGCTATCAGGTTGAGGGGATCGTGGTCAACGCGGTTGGGATGCGTGAAGAAGGGCTCAACCGCCTGCAGCAGTCCGCGCTGCCGATGGTGCTTATCGACCGTAAAATCCCAGGCTTTGCCTGCGACATGGTCGGGCTGGACAACATTCAGGCCGCAACCACCGCCACCGAACACCTCATCGAGCAGGGCTTCGAGGCGATGTTGTTCCTGAGTGAGCCGCTGGGCATGGTGAATACTCGCCATGAACGCTTACGTGCATTTCGTAGCACGCTTGAGCGCTATCCCGGCGTGATCGCCGAAAATGCCGAAACGCCGCTGCATGAGGCAGAGTTAATCGACAACACGCTGCGCCAGTTCCACACCCGCCACCGTGGGATGCGCAAAGCGGTTATCTCCGCCAACGGCGCACTCACCCTGCAGGTTGCCCGCTCTCTGCGCCGCATCGGCCTGAGCTGGGGCAGCGATATCGGCCTGCTGGGCTTTGACGAGCTGGAATGGGCAGAGCTTGCCGGCGTTGGCATTACCACCCTGAAGCAGCCGACCTGGCAGATAGGCTATGCCGCGCTGGAGCAGGTTGTGAGGCGCATTGAAGGTACCGCTGAAACCGTGCGTGAGCAGCTCTTTTCCGGCGAGCTTATCGTGCGCGGCTCCACCTCCCGCTAAATCTTTTGTTCGTGATGGCGCTCAAAAATTAGCACTGGCGTTCTTTTCTTTGGAACCGGTTCCATCTAGCGTAATAACATCGTTAGTTAGCTGTTATCGCCCTGGAGACCGCCATGTCGCGAAAAATTATCGTCGTCACCGCCGCCTACGGCCACGACCGCATTGCCGCCCTCGGCGGGCAGCAGGCCTTGCTGCCCATTATTGCCGAAGCAGGTGCCGACGGCGTAGAGATCCGCCGCGAACTGTTCACCTCCGCGCAGTTAGATTTTCTGTCGACGATGGCCGGTGAAATCACCCAGCACGGGCTGGAAGCCTGCTATTCCGCGCCAGAGCCGCTGTTCACGGGCGACGCCAAGCTGAATCCGCTGATCCCTTCGCTGTTACAGGAGGCTCATCAGCTGAACGCCCGCTGGCTCAAGCTCTCTCTCGGGCAGTTTAACCACGCCCGGATGTTCGACACGCTGAAGCAGTGGCTTAGCGAAAGCCCCGTCTCGCTGGTGGTGGAAAACGACCAAACCGACAGCGGAAAGCTGGCCCCAATGCAGCGCTTCCAGGCCGCCTGTGACGTTCACAACCTGCCGGTCACGCTCACTTTCGACATGGCAAACTGGCTATGGGTGGATGATTCCCCACAGCAGGCCGCGCGCGCCCTGGCGCCTTCCGTCAGCTATATCCACGTGAAAACGGCAGTTGCCCACCATAACCACTACCGCGCCGTGGCGCTGGATGACGCCAGCTCTGACTGGAAAGGGCTGCTGAACATGCTGCCGGTGGATGCCCCACGCGGCATTGAGTTTCCGCTGGAAGGGCGAGACCTGGTCGCGGTAACCCGTCATTACGTCAATCTGCTACGCGAGGAGTAACCATGCATCAGCTGGATGTCATCACGATTGGTGAAGCGATGGCGATGTTCGTCGCCAGCGAAACCGGCGATCTGGCCGCCGCCGAACACTTTGTTAAACGCGCCGCAGGTGCCGAGCTGAACGTCGCCACAGGGCTGGCTCGCCTGGGCTTAAACGTCGGCTGGGTAAGCCGCGTAGGCAATGACTCCTTTGGCCGCTACGTGCTGCAACAGCTGGCGAAGGAAAACATCGATGCCCGCGCCGTCACCGTAGACGAGCAATACCGCACCGGCTTTCAGCTCAAATCCAAAGTCGAAGATGGAACCGATCCCATCGTGGAATATTTCCGCAAGGACTCCGCCGCCAGCCATCTGTCGGTGGCCGACTTCAACAGCGAATACTTTCTCTCGGCGCGCCATCTGCACCTGAGCGGCGTGGCGGCAGCCCTGTCAGGCACGTCGCTGGAGCTGCTGAATCACGCGGCAAAAACGATGAAGCAGCAGGGCAAAACGCTCTCCTTCGATCCTAACCTGCGCCCGGTACTGTGGCGCAGCGAAGCCGAAATGGTGCAGCAGCTTAACCAGCTGGCCTTCCAGGCCGACTGGGTGCTGCCCGGCGTGAAAGAAGGCATCGTGCTCACCGGGCAAAACACCCCGGAAGGGATCGCCGATTTTTATCTTCATCATGGCGTAAAAGTCGTAGTGCTAAAAACCGGCGCGGACGGCGCCTGGTATAAAACCGCAGACGGCGAGAAAGGCGCGGTCGCGGCGGTAAAAGTAGACAACGTAGTGGATACCGTGGGTGCCGGAGACGGCTTTGCGGTCGGGGTGATAAGCGCCCTGCTGGAAGGGAAATCTTTGCATCAGGCCGTCAGCCGGGGCAACAAAATCGGCTCACTGGCGATACAGGTCATCGGTGACAGCGAAGGGCTACCGACCCGAAGCGCACTGGGCGAATAAACCCGACTCCATCGCTTTGTACCCTACAGACAAAGCGATACGGTTAACCTCAAGATAGAGGCACTCTCATGAAAAACCAGACAATCGCGCCGAAGCGCTGGTGGTACATCATGCCTATCGTGTTTATCACGTATAGCCTGGCTTACCTCGACCGCGCCAACTTCAGCTTCGCCTCCGCCGCGGGCATCAACGATGACCTCGGCATTACCAAAGGGATTTCATCCCTGCTGGGCGCGCTGTTCTTCCTCGGCTACTTCTTCTTCCAGATCCCCGGGGCGATGTACGCCGAGCGCCGCAGCGTGCGCAAACTTATCTTCGTCTGCCTGATCTTATGGGGCGGCTGCGCCTCGCTGACCGGTATGGTGAGCAACATTCCGATGCTGGCCGCCATTCGCTTTGTGCTCGGCGTGGTTGAGGCGGCGGTGATGCCGGCGATGCTGATTTATATCAGCAACTGGTTTACCAGGTCCGAACGTTCCCGCGCCAATACTTTCCTGATCCTCGGCAACCCGGTCACCGTGCTGTGGATGTCGGTGGTGTCCGGCTACCTGATTCAGGCCTTCGGCTGGCGCGAAATGTTTATCTTCGAGGGGATCCCGGCGGTTATCTGGGCTTTTGCCTGGTGGGTGCTGGTAAAAGATAAACCTGCCCAGGTGGGCTGGCTGTCAGACGGTGAAAAATCTGCCTTGCAGGCACAGCTACAAAAAGAACAGGAAGGCATTAAAGCCGTGCGTAACTACGGTGAAGCCTTCCGGTCACGTAACGTGGTTATCCTGTGTATGCAGTACTTCGCCTGGAGCATCGGCGTGTACGGTTTCGTGCTGTGGCTGCCGTCGATTATCCGCAGCGCGGGTGCGGCGGGCATGGGGATGGTGGAGGTCGGCTGGCTCTCTTCCGTACCTTACCTGGCCGCGACTATCGCGATGATCGCCGTCTCCTGGGCGTCGGACAAAATGCAAAACCGGAAGCTGTTCGTCTGGCCGCTGCTGCTGATTGGCGCGCTGGCGTTCCTGGGCTCATGGCTGGTCGGGGCCAACCATTTCTGGGTGTCCTATACGCTGCTGGTGATTGCCGGGGCAGCAATGTACGCCCCGTACGGCCCGTTCTTCGCCATTATCCCGGAGATGCTGCCGAAGAACGTGGCCGGCGGCGCGATGGCTTTAATCAACAGCATGGGTGCGCTGGGTTCTTTCGTCGGCTCCTGGTTTGTGGGCTACCTGAACGGCGCCACGGGCAGCCCGGCGGCGTCCTATGTCTTTATGGGGCTGGCGCTGCTCGCCTCGGTATGGCTTACTCTGATTGTTAAGCCTGCTAACCATCAACAAATACCGTCCGGCGCACATCACGCCTGACCCCGCGCCGGGCGATTTGTCGCCCGGTTCGCGTTTAACCGAAAACGGAGAATCTCATGAAGCCGTCCGTCATCCTCTACAAGGCGCTGCCTGATAACCTGCTGTCCCGACTTGAAAGCCACTTTACCGTCACCCAGCTTGACGATATCAGCCCGGAAACCGTGAAAGCGAATGCAGAGCTTTTTGCCAATGCGGAAGGTATCCTGGGCTCCGGCGGCAAAGTCGACGGCGCGTTTCTGGCCAATACGCCCAAGCTGCGTGCGGCTTCTACCGTTTCTGTCGGCTACGACAACTTTAACGTGGAGGCCCTGAACGAGCGCGGCGTGGTGCTGATGCATACGCCGACGGTGCTGACTGAAACGGTGGCCGACACCGCCATGGCCCTGATCCTCTCCAGCGCACGCCGCGTGGTGGAAGTCGCCGAGCGCGTGAAGGTCGGCGAATGGCAAAGCAGTATTGGCGCTGACTGGTTTGGTATCGACGTGCACCATAAAACGCTCGGTATTCTGGGCATGGGACGCATCGGCCTGGCGCTGGCACAGCGCGCACACTTCGGCTTCAGCATGCCGATTCTGTACAACGCCCGTCGCCATCATAAAGAAGCGGAAGAGCGTTTTAACGCCCGCTACTGCGACCTGGACACCCTGCTGGCAGAGTCCGATTTCGTTTGTATCCTGCTGCCGTTAAGCGAAGAAACCCGCCACCTGATTGGCGCAGAGCAAATTGCGAAGATGAAATCCTCCGCCATTCTGATCAACGTCGGGCGCGGCCCGGTGGTTGACGAAAAAGCGCTGATTCAGGCGTTGGAAGAGGGGAAAATTCACGCCGCCGGGCTGGATGTTTTTGAGCAGGAACCGCTGCCGCTGGACTCCCCACTGCTCGGCATGCCAAACGTGGTGGCCCTGCCGCACATCGGCTCAGCCACCCATGAAACGCGCTATGGCATGGCAGAATGCGCGGTGGAAAACCTGATTACCGCGCTGACCGGCAAGGTGGAAGTGAACTGCGTGAACCCGCAGGTGCTGAAATAGTTCCGTATTAACGCCCATAAAAAAAGCGGAGTCGCCGTTAAGCGCTCCGCCTTTTCTTAGCTTACTAAATTTACTGCATTGCGGTCTGTGCCGCGCTCCAGGCCTGAGTAAACGCCTGATGCTGGGCAGACAGCGGACCAATCAGCGAGTTGTACTGGCTTGCCTGCTGGGAAGTCGGGAACTGAATACCGCCGTTAGCAAAGCCAACCTGAGTCCCCTGCTGAGCGATAAAATCACCCACCTGTACCAGCTGCTGGGTCAGGGTTTGCGCGGCTGGGATCAGCGGCGCCATGGCGTTCGCCGGGCCGGTCACCACTTTCTGGTAAACCTGGTAGTAAACGGTTTTCAGATCGTCAGGCTGTTTCAGCGCCGCAAGCGCGCCGTCGGCCTGCATTTTTGCATTTTGCACCTGCTGACCTAAGACGTTCAGCGAGCCGTTAGCCTGGCGCAGCGCGTCGCGCTGGGTCATATAATCCTGCGGCGCGCGGATGCTGTTCACGCTATCCACGACCGGCTTCATTCCTTCGTCCATTGCCTGGCTAACCTGCTGGGAGAAGCCGTACAGAATGGCGTAGTCGGAGACCAGCGGGCCAAACTGTTTTTTCTGATCGGACGTCAGCGTTGGCAGGCGATCGCCGCTACGCATAGCCGTGTTTTGCAGAAAATCGATGAACGCCTTACGCTGGTCGCCTTCTTTATCGAAGCAACCACTCAGGCTCACCACCATTAATAACGCCGCCAGCGGCGCAAACCAGCGAGACCAGGACTTACCTGTCGCCATCATTTCTACTCCTGTCACCAATGCACTACCTGGCAAATTGCCACCCAATAACGATGCTAAGAATAGTCCAACAGCCCTTCGCAAGATACCCTTTCGCAATAATCTCTTATGCTTCTTCCACGGCGGAAGACTGCGCGCGAAAAGCCCTGCGGGACAAAGGCTGGATTAGCTTGCTAAGGATTTGCATAACTATTTACACATTTATACTAACGCCCACCATCAGAAGCTTTTCAAACGCTTACTTCGACTGGGCATTCAGCTGAAACGCATAAGCATTTTTTTTCAGCACGTTTAGCCCCTAACGTGATCCTACGCACGCTTTAAATCCAGCTACAGTTAATAGGCTTCTTTGCGTTCACGTTCTCGCTGTGTGATTTATGAGGAGTTCTCAATGGAATATAAAGATCCAATGGTTGAGCTGCTTAGCAGTCTTGAGCAGATTGTTTTTAAAGATAATCAGGTCATTAGCCTGAGTCAGAAACCCAGCGCCTTCTCGGAGTTTGAGCAGCTACGTAAAAGTACCGGACTAAAAATCGATGATTTTGCTCAGGCGATGGGGGTTAGCGTCACGATGGTGCAGGAATGGGAGTCCAGACGACTCAAGCCCTCAAGCACCGAAATGAAATTGATGCGTCTGATTCAGGCCAATCCAGGCCTCAGTAAGCAGTTAATAAGCTAGAAAATCGTTGCTGCGTTTGAAAACAACCCCGCTATGATGCGGGGTTTGTCATTTTAGCGCCGGGATCAGAACGTTTCCCAGTTTGCATCGGCCGCCGACGCTGCCTGTGGTTTTAACATGGCCGGCTGAGGACGCAGTTTTTCCTGCACTGGCTCCACGCGACGCCCTCCGGCCTGCTGAAGCTGGAACACCGCCACAGCCTGACGCAGTTCGCTCGCCTGATCTTCCAGCGCGGCAGCGGCAGAAGCGGACTCTTCCACCAGCGAGGCATTTTGCTGGGTCACGCTGTCCATCTCGGACACCGCCTGTGCCACCTGCTCAATGCCTTTGCTTTGTTCTTCGGAAGCGGAAGCAATTTCGCCCATAATGTCGGTCACACGGGTGACAGCCGAAACGATTTCCTTCATGGTCGCCCCGGCTTCGCGAACCTGGCTTGAGCCGGTATCTATGCGCGATACCGAGTTTTCAATCAGCACTTTAATCTCTTTCGCGGCCTGCGCGCTGCGGCTGGCCAGCGTTCTGACCTCCCCTGCAACAACGGCAAATCCACGGCCCTGCTCGCCCGCACGGGCAGCTTCTACCGCGGCGTTAAGCGCCAGAATGTTGGTCTGGAAGGCAATACTGTCGATAACGCTGGTGATATCCACGATTTTACCGGAGCTTTCGGCGATTTCGTTCATCGTGCTGACCACGCTGTCGACCACTCGCCCGCCTTTCTGCGCGGTTTCGGAGGCATTTTTCGCCAGACCGGTCGCCTGGCGCGCGTTGTCGGTGTTCTGTTTCACGGTGGCGGTAAGCTGCTCCATGCTGGCCGCCGTCTCTTCCAGCGCCGCTGCCTGCTGCTCGGTGCGGGAGGAGAGATCGCTGCTGCCGGCAGATATTTCGCTGGCGCCGGTGTAAATGGAATCGGCGTTGTCGCGCACCACGCTCACGGTCTTCGCCAGCGACTGCTGCATGGATTTAAGCCCGGCAGACAGGCGGCTCATTTCGCTGCGCCCTTCGGCGTCGATAGTGCGGGTTAAATCCCCTTCCGAGATAGCCTGAATGTGCCCCATCGCGGTTTTTAGCGGCCACAGCAGCACGCGCTGCAGGCCCAGCCAGATAACCACCAGCGCGGCGATAACAATCAGCAAAATGGTGCCCAGCGTCCAGAGCATACCGGTATAGCTGCTTTGGTTCTGCGCGCTGGCGGCCTTCAGCAGACGGGTGTTTTGGGTCAGCCACTGGCCATAAACGGCTTTGAAATCGTCCTGAGCCTGCTGGGCATCAAGGTTGCCGTAGGCCTGGTAGTTATCGGCCTTCAGGAACTGAATGGACTGCGCCATGACGTCATGCATTTGCTTAAAGCTGGCGGCCGCTTTGTCATCAATGGCTTTGTCCTGGCCCGGCACATCGTCGGAATCCATGTAGTTGCTGAACTGCTTTTGCGCCTCGACCAGCAGCCCGCCAGCATTCGTCAGCAGCTTGTTCATCGCCTCCAGCGAGGCAGGATCGCGCTGATTTTTCAGGACACGAATCGCCACGCGGTTGATGGTGACGCGGGTTTCAACCAGCGTCTGGAAGCTGCCGCCAAGCTGCTGTTGCTGGTAGTTAAGCAGGCCGGTATTTTGGAAGTTAAGGCGATCGCTGCTGACGGAGGAGTAGAACAGAGCCCCGGTCACCAGCAACAACACGCTGAAAATCCCGAGCGTAGTCACGATGCCGGTAATAACTTTGATATTTTTCATAGCGCCGAACGTTCCTGAAGTAGTGGCCGATATGAGATATATCGGTTCGGCGCAGATTTACCTTATCGCCCCTGGCGCGACTTTTTGTTAATCCATTGATATTTGAAAGTAAAAAAATTAATAAAAAAACCCGCCGAAGCGGGTTTAGGAATGTATTCACAACACAAAGCCATTACTGCAACAGGGAGATATCCGCCACCTGCAGGAACAGCTCGCGCAGCTTGGTCAGCAGCGTCAGGCGGTTAATACGCAGATCTTTATCTTCCGCGTTAACCATTACCTTGTCGAAGAACTCATCCACCGGCTCGCGCAGGTTGGCCAGCTCTTCCAGGGCTTCCTGGTAACGGCCTTCGGCGAAGTACGGCTGCAGCTTATCGCGCAGCACAACCACGTTAGTCGCCAGGCGAATTTCTTCGGCCTCTTTCAGGACAGAAGCATGCACGATGTCGTTCAGCACTTCATCGGACTTGGCAAGAATGTTGGACACACGCTTGTTAGCCGCCGCCAGAGACGCCGCCGCTTCCAGAGTACGGAAGTGGGAAACCGCCTTCATGCGGGCGTCGAAGTCCGCCGGTTTGGTTGGACGACGCGCCAGCACCGCCTGGATGGTGTCAACCGCGTGGCCTTCTTCCTGATACCAGGCGCGGAAGCGGCCCAGCATAAAGTCGATAACCTCATCCACTACGTTGGTGTTGGTCAGCTTGCTGCCGTAGAGGCGAACCGCTTCTTCGGTCAGGGTCTGCAGATCCAGCGGCAGGTTTTTCTCAACGATAATGCGCAGCACGCCCAGCGCGGCACGGCGCAGCGCGAACGGGTCTTTATCGCCTTTCGGATGCTGACCAATGCCGAAGATGCCCGCAAGGGTGTCCATCTTGTCGGCAATCGCCACCGCACAGGCCACCAGGTTAGACGGCAGTTCATCGCCCGCAAAGCGAGGCTGATACTGCTCGTTTAGCGCAACCGCTACGTCTTCCGCTTCGCCGTCGTGACGTGCGTAGTGCATGCCCATGATGCCCTGGGTATCGGTAAACTCGAACACCATGTTGGTCATCAGGTCACACTTGGACAGCAGGCCAGCGCGGGTTGCATGATTCACGTCTGCGCCAATCTGGCCCGCAATCCAGCCTGAAAGCGCTTCGATGCGGTTAGTTTTGTCGCGCAGGGTGCCCAGCTCTTTCTGGAACAATACGGTTTCCAGACGCGGCAGGTTATCTTCCAGACGCTTTTTGCGGTCGGTATTGAAGAAGAACTCGGCGTCCGCCAGGCGCGGGCGAACCACCTTCTCGTTACCGGAAATGATCTGCACCGGGTCTTTCGACTCGATGTTCGTCACGAAGATGAAGTTTGGCAGCAGCTTGCCGCTGTTGTCGTAAACCGGGAAGTACTTCTGGTCACCCTTCATGGTGTAAACCAGCGCTTCGGCAGGCACGGCCAGGAATTTCTCTTCGAACTTCGCGGTCAGCACCACCGGCCATTCCACCAGCGAGGTGACTTCTTCCAGCAGGCTTTCGCTCAGGTCCGCGTTACCGCCAATTTTACGGGCGGCTTCTTCAGCATCACGTTTGATGGTGGCTTTACGCGCTTCGTAATCAGCGATGACCTTCCCGCGTTCCTGCAGGACTTGAGGGTACTGGTCGGCATTGTCGATGGTGAATTCCGGCTCGCCCATAAAGCGGTGGCCGCGAATCACGCGATCGGACTGAATGCCCAGAATAGTGGCAGGGATCAGCTCGTCACCCAGCAGCAGCGTCACGGTGTGAACCGGGCGCACGAACTGAATGTCGGACGCGCCCCAGCGCATCAGTTTTGGAATCGGCAGCTTCGCCAGGGAAGTGGCGATCATGTTCGGCAGCAGTGCCTGCACGCTTTCGCCCTTCACGTGGGCGCGGTACATCAGCCATTCGCCTTTGTCGGTCGCCAGACGCTCGGCCTGGTCAACGGTAATTCCGCAGCCACGAGCCCAGCCTTCGGCAGCTTTGCTTGGTTTGCCTTCGGCGTCAAACGCCGCAGACACCGCAGGGCCGCGTTTTTCAACTTCGCGATCCGGCTGAGAAGCCGCCAGGTTAGCGATTTTCAGCGCCAGGCGACGCGGAGCAGCAAACCATTTAACTTCGCCGTGGGCGATGTTGGCCGCATCCAGCTCGGCGGTAACGTTAGCAGCGAAGGATTCAGCCAGGCTGCGCAGGGCTTTTGGTGGCAGCTCTTCAGTGCCGATCTCCACCAGAAAAGTTTTTTCAGACATGGCGGCCTCTTAGTTGTTCTTATTACACATCGGGAAGCCAAGCGCTTCACGAGAAGCGTAGTAGGCTTCGGCCACGGCTTTGGTCAGGGTGCGAATGCGCAGAATGTAGCGCTGGCGCTCGGTCACGGAAATGGCCTTGCGCGCATCCAGCAGGTTAAAGCTGTGAGCGGCTTTCAGAATACGTTCGTAGGCCGGCAGCGGCAGCGGAGTTTCCAGCGCCAGCAGCTGCTGCGCTTCTTTCTCGTACTGCTCGAAGCAGGTGAACAAGAAGTCCACGTCGGCGTATTCGAAGTTATAGGTGGACTGCTCCACTTCGTTCTGGTGGAACACGTCGCCGTAGGTGGTTTTACCCAGCGGGCCGTCGCTCCACACGAGGTCGTAAACGCTGTCTACGCCCTGAATGTACATCGCAAGACGCTCTAAACCGTAGGTGATTTCGCCGGTCACCGGCTTACACTCCAGGCCGCCAACCTGCTGGAAGTAGGTGAACTGCGTCACTTCCATGCCGTTAAGCCACACTTCCCAGCCCAGGCCCCATGCGCCAAGCGTTGGGTTTTCCCAGTTATCTTCCACGAAGCGAATGTCATGAATCGTTGGATCCATACCCAGCTCTTTCAGAGACCCGAGGTACAGCTCCTGAATGTTATCCGGGGAAGGCTTAATCACCACCTGGAACTGATAGTAGTGCTGTAAACGGTTCGGGTTTTCGCCATAGCGGCCATCGGTAGGACGGCGGGACGGCTGCACGTAAGCGGTGGCCATTGGCTCCGGGCCTAAGGCACGCAGGCTGGTCATCGGGTGAGAGGTGCCTGCGCCTACTTCCATGTCCAAAGGTTGAACAATGGTGCAGCCCTGGCGAGCCCAGTAGTCCTGTAAGGTCAGGATCAGGCCTTGAAAGGTCTTGGTATCAAACTTTTGCATGTTGAATTCGCACGCGTTCGGTGGATTTAAGAGAAGCGGCCAGTATATACGCAAACGCGGTCGAGTTGTATCAACACGGCAACGGAACGGCCGTGAGCGGGAAAGGCGTCAGGTTGTTGCCCGTTGGTTGAGGTTTTCGCGGCTGGAAAGGTGTGAAAATTGACCACTTTCGTCAAACGAGCAGGTAAATCCCTCTTTGCGGGTGGTGCTACCCATCATTTCATAGCTGGCCTGGTACTGTTTAAATTCAGACAGGTTGATGCGCTGCGGCGGCGTGTTGTAGCGGTACGCGGCCTGGTTTTTACAGGCAAGCTCCATCGCCTCGGTATGAACAATCGGCCGACGCTCTTTTGCGGACGGGCTTTCCTGCTGTGGCGCGCTGCAGGCGCTAAGCATGAGCGCGAAAAAAGCGCTTAAGAGGAGTCTATTTTTTCTTTCTGCCATCATCATTTGCTACCAGTGCGTTAAACTCGGTTTCTTATTCATACTCCCCGTGAGTCCGGCATTTTGCGAAGCCGTCGCGGGGATAGCAAGATGCGCGGAGCAAACTCAGACATTTCCGGGCGCAGGTACACAAGCGGCTTCAGGGGAACGAATGCAGCAAAAAATAAACTGGATTGATAACCTTCGGGGCATTGCCTGCCTGATGGTGGTTATGATCCACACCACGACCTGGTACATCACCAACCCACATACCGTGACCGCTTTTAGCTGGGATTTTTCAAACGTTCTGAACTCGGCTTCACGCGTCAGCGTGCCGCTGTTTTTCATGATTTCCGGGTATCTGTTTTTTGGCGAACGCAGCGCGCAGCAGCGCCATTTTCTACGCATAGCCAGCTGCCTGCTGTTTTATAGCGCCATTGCGCTGCTCTATATCTGGCTGTTTACCCCGATAAGCATCGGCCTTGCGCTGCGCTACATCCTGGTAAAACCGGTGTTCTATCACCTGTGGTTTTTCTTCGCGATTATGGTGATATACCTGCTTTCGCCGCTGATACAGGTGAAGAAGGTCAGCGCGGTGACAATCCTTGGGTTGATGGTGCTGCTCGGCGTGGTAGCCAACCCCAACACGGTGCCGCAGACGCTGGGCAATATGCGCTGGCTGCCCGTTAACCTCTACATTAACGGTGACACCTTTTATTACGTGCTTTACGGCCTGCTAGGCCGGGCGATTGGCATGTTCGATACCCAAAGAAAAGGCGTGAGCGGCCTGGCAGGCGGCCTGTTCGTGATTTGCGTCATGTCGATTGCGCTGGGCACCCACCGGCAGTTGGAAATCAACCAGAACTTCGCCGAAACCTTCTACGTGTATTGCGGCCCGCTGGTGTTTATTGCCGCCATCAGCCTGCTGGTCGTGGCGAAGAACTGCCTGAACCAGCGCCCGCTGCCCGGCCTGACGTTTATTTCGCGCTACTCGCTGGGCATTTACGGGTTTCATGCGCTGATCATTCATTATTTGCGCACACACGATATCCAACTGACCCACTGGCCGGTGCTGGATATTCTGTGGATTTTCGGCGCAACGCTGGCAGGCAGCCTGCTGCTGGCCGTTGGCGTTGGAAAACTCGACCGCAAAAAACTGGTTAGCTAAGCGCCACGCATCCTGCCCCGCGCCCGATGCAGCTGGCGCGGGGAGGAAAACCCAGCGGCGCTGGCCGCCTGCTCCATGCGCTGCCCCTGCTGTAGCCGCTGCTCCGCCACCGCAAGCCGCAGCTGTTCCAGATAGTCGCGCACGGAAATCCCCAAATGCTGCTGAAAAAGGCGGGATAAGTGCCGCGGGCTGACGTGAACCCGGTCGGCAATTTCCGGTACCGGCCAGGGCGCTTCAGGAGATGCGGCAAGAAGATCCTGCGCACGGTGCACGGCGGGATGAATATGATTCCGGTAGCGAAGCCAGGGTGAAAGCTGCGGGTCGTCGCCCGAGCGGCGGAACCAGACCACCATCTCTCTGGCTACCTCCAGCGCCACCCTCGGGCCGCAGTAGCGGTTAATCAAATGCAGGGAAAGATCGATCCCGGAGGTTATCCCGGCGCTGGTCCAAATCCCCCGGTCTTCAACAAAAATCCGGTTGTCTTTGACCTGCGCGCCGGGGGCCGCCGCTTTCAATCGCTCAAGGACGTCATGATGCGTTGTGCACTGAATACCGTGCATCAGTCCCGCTCGTGCCGCCAGCAGCGCCCCGGAGCACACGCACATCAGGTTAAGCTGCTGGCTGTGAATTTGCGGCTGCAGGCGGGTTAACCAACGCCGGACTTCTTCCGCCTGCGGCGTGGCAAAAAAACGGTTTGAATCGTACACGCCGGGCAGCACCAGCAGGCTCCCGGGGGGAAGGTTTTCAGGTAGCGGCTGAATGCCGCTGAAGGTCAGGCCAATGGAGGTTTCAACCTGGGGGTCTGGCCCAATGTAGTGCAGATCAAACGCGTTCTTCGCCAGCCCCAGCGTTTCCGCCGGGCCGCTCAGATCGAGGGACAATATCCCCGGCAGCACCACAAACCAGACCCCAATACTCATTCCAGCGACTCCAGACACTCGGCTACGGTTTGTATTTCGGCGAACCGCCCGGCCAGCACGGTTTCAGTGCGGTGGCGCAGGGTGGCGGAGTCCAGCGTAACGCCTTTCCAGGTCATCGGGAAGGTGAGCATGGCTTCGCTCACGAAAGAAACCCGGTAACCCAGGTCAGAGGCAACGCGCGCGGTGGTTTCACAGCATTGCTCGGTGCGGATCCCACAGATAATCAGGTGGTTGATGTCTCGGGTACGGAGCCAATGATCCAGCCCGGTATCGGTAAACGCGTTATGAACGTGTTTCTGGAAACTGACCGCTGCCTGATGCTGCAAAAACGGCATCGGCGTAACAAACCCGGATTTCAGCGAAAAAACATCATCTTCATCCACGTGGAAGATATCCACCACCGGTATGCCCTTCTGCTGGCAGCCGGCAATAAGCGCCAGCATCGCCTGCTGAAACGCAGGCACATCATCCTCTTGCCAGTAATTCCGGTGGAAGAAAGACCGTTGGGTATCAATATTGATCAGCGCGGCACGTGACATATTCGGACTCCTCATTGGTTTGCTTAAAACCATTCTGGCAGGGGATTCCGCAAGCGCTGATACCAAAAACGGACAGGATGGTGTTGGTTTGAGACGACGATCTTCACTCATTCTAAATGGCTGTCTTTTAGCCCAAAATACGTTCTATGAACGATGGACTTAGGTTCCGTTCACTTCTAGCCCTGCTTTATATGTCATCACAGAGACGGTGAACGTCTCGGTGGAGTCACCGTCACTCCCCCGAGACCCCGGACTCCCGGCCAAATAAATCGCCGCAAGCGGTAAACCTCAGCTTTATCTCCCAGTCCTGGGTCGCCTGAGATGCGTTCCCGACGCTCTCAGCCTCCGGCCGTTCCCGACGGCCGGACCCCGGCCAGTCGGAGAGAAAACTGAGGCGATTTAAGCCGGAACCGAGCCTCGCTTTTGACCCAAATCCATTCTGAAAGTCATTGTTGCTTCAAGTCCTACAGCCACGCCCTTACTCCTGGAAACAGGGCTTCTTTGCACACCTTCTCCCTCACTGGGAAAACGGCTATCAGGACATCAGCGGCAACAGCTGCTGATAAATCTGGTTAAACACCTGACGCCGCCCGGCGTAGCGCTGATGCCGGGCAAAATCTGGCTGATGCCTTTGCTCGAGAGGCAGCTGGGGCAGCAGCGACTGCAAAGGCTGCCCCGGTGAGAGCGCGATTTGCGCCAGGCGAGCTGCACCCAGAGCAGGCCCAACGTCGCCGCCTGTGCGGTAGTCCAGCACCTGACCGCTGATATCGGCCAGCATTTGCCGCCAGTACGGGCTGCGAGCACCCCCGCCAATCAGCGTGACGCTGTCGGGCGTAATGCCGCATTCATGCACAACGTCCATGCCGTCCGCCAGCGCGTAGCCCACGCCTTCCAGCACCGCACGGGCAAGCTCGGCGGGGCCATGTTGATGGGTCAGGCCAAAAAAGGTGCCTTTAGCCTGAGGATTGTTGTGCGGGGTTCGTTCGCCGGAAAGATAGGGCAGAAACCAAATAACGCCCGCCTTCGGGTTAGCCTGTTCCGCCGCCGCCAGCAGGGCCGGAACGCTCCCCAGACCGGTGAGTTTTGCCGCCCAGTCCAGGCAGGAAGCCGCGCTGAGCATGACCGACATCAGGTGCCAACGGTTGGGTAACGCATGGCAAAAACTGTGTACCGCGCTTTCCGGCTTACTGCGAAAACCGTCGCTTACGGCGAAATAGACGCCGGAGGTGCCGAGCGAGAGCATGGCCTGCCCGGCGTCAACCATCCCGACGCCGATAGCCCCGGCGGCATTATCACCGCCGCCCGCCACCACGGGCACCGCAGGCATATTCCAGCTTTCAGCGACATCGCGCTTCAGCACGCCGGTGATTTCACTGCCCTCGAACAATTCGGGCATATGCTGGCGAGAAAGGCGGCAGGCGTCGAGCATCGTGTCGCTCCAGTCGCGCTTTGCCACATCCAGCCACATCGTGCCCGCCGCGTCGGACATATCGCTGGCAAATTCCCCGGTCATCCTCAGGCGCAGGTAGTCCTTCGGCAGCAGCACTTTATTGATTTGCGCAAAGATATCCGGCTCGTGGCGCTCGACCCACAGCAGCTTCGGTGCGGTAAAGCCGGGCATCATCAGGTTGCCGGTTATGGCTCTTGCCTCTTCAACGTTACTTTCCAGCAGCGCACATTCTTCGCCGCTGCGGCCATCGTTCCAAAGAATGGCCGGGCGAAGCACGCGCTGTTTGCTGTCCAGTAACGTCGCACCATGCATCTGGCCGGCAAGCCCAATCGCCTTTACGCCGCTAAAAGAACGTTCCGCCCCTAGCGCGCGCATCGCGCGGTCTGTGGCCTGCCACCAGTGTTCGGGATCCTGCTCGGACCAAAGGGAGTGAGGCCGGGAAACGGTCAGCGACTCGCTGTGTGCAGCCACCACCTCGCCTGCTTCGCTCAGCAGGATTACCTTCACGCCCGACGTGCCAAGATCGATGCCGATATACATGGTAGCTCCTTAATATCGCGCCGCTTTTCGGCGGCGCAGGCAAGTTTAGTTATCGAACAAATAGTGGTTAATCAGGTTTTCTAAAAGCTCCTGATGCCCGCTCTGATGCTGCGGGGCCAGCTTGTGCTGCTCAGCGTACTGCGCGAGCTGCGTGAGCGATATCTGACCTTTAAGAATTTGCTGGCCCAGCTCACTATTCCATCCGGCGTAACGTTTCGCGACGCGTTTATCCAGCTCACCATCCTCCACCATGCGGGCAGCAATTTTTAGCGCCAGTGCCATCGTATCCATGGCGCCGATATGGCCGTAGAACAGGTCATATTTATCGGTGCTCTGACGGCGCACTTTGGCATCGAAGTTCAGGCCACCGGTGGTGAATCCTCCGGCCTTCAGAATTTCATACATCACCAGCGCGTTTTCCTCAACGCTGTTCGGGAACTGATCGGTATCCCAACCCAGCTGTGGATCGCCACGGTTGGCATCGACCGAGCCAAAGATACCTAATGCAATCGCGCTGGCGATTTCGTGGTGGAAGGAGTGACCAGCCAGCGTCGCGTGGTTCGCCTCGATGTTGACCTTTATCTCTTTTTCGAGACCAAACTGCTTCAGGAAGCCGTAAACGGTCGCAACGTCGTAATCATACTGATGCTTGGTTGGCTCCTGCGGCTTCGGCTCGATAAGCAGCGTGCCGCGAAAACCGATTTTATGCTTGTGCTCAACGACCATTTGCATGAAGCGGCCAATCTGCTCGCGCTCCTGCCGCAGGTCGGTATTCAACAGGGTTTCATAGCCTTCGCGCCCACCCCACAGCACATAGTTTTCCCCGCCTAATTGATGCGTGGCGTTCATTGCCGTCACGACCTGGGTCGCCGCCCAGGTGAACACTTCGGGATCGGGATTCGTTGCCGCCCCGGCGCCGTAGCGCGGGTGAGTGAAGCAGTTAGCGGTGCCCCACAGCAGCTTCACGCCGCTTTCCTGTTGTTTTTGCGCCAGGACTTCCGTCATCTGGGCGAAATTGTTCAGGTATTCCTTCAGAGAAGCGCCTTCCGGTGAAACGTCGACGTCATGGAAACAGTAATACGGCACGCCAAGTTTCTGGAAAAACTCAAACGCCACATCAGCCTTGCGCTTCGCCAGCGCCAGTGCGTCTCCAGCCTGCTGCCAGGGGCGTTCAAATGCCCCCACGCCGAACATGTCCGCCCCCGTCCAGCAGAATGTGTGCCAGTAGCAGGCCGCAAAACGCAGGTGCTCTTCCATGCGTTTCCCAAGAATTAATGCATCTGGGTTGTAGTGACGAAACGCCAGTGGGTTGGTGGTTTTCGGGCCTTCAAAACGCACGCGGTCGAGTTGGTCGAAATAAGCTTGCATAATTAACTCCGTCATCAGGAAACAGCGGTCAGGATATTGAGTTATTTCATCCTGAATTCTCCCTGGCGGTTGCTCAATTACGTTATTTCACTCTGGGGTTAAGAGAATCCCCAAATGTGCGTCACTTCGCAAAAAACCACTAAAATAATAAAAAAATATCGCGCAACACCTTCCATAAATGAGTGCAACAGGCCGTCAATTCAATATTAAATTAGATCGCCATCATATTTTTACGATTAAACAAAAAAACATAACGCGAAGATAAAAATCTGTAATTGATGGTCACGCCTATACGGATAACAATCTACAGGGTCTGCTGATATGAATCATTCTTTACTCCTATAAGCCATTTCCCCTACAGGTAAAATAATATGAAGATAAAGAACCTCTTACTCACGCTATGCGCCTCACTCATTCTTACCAGCGTAAGCGGTATCGCCAAAGAAGTGAAAATCGGTATGGCGATAGACGACCTGCGCCTGGAGCGTTGGCAAAAAGATCGCGATATTTTTGTAAAAAAGGCGGAATCCTTAGGGGCAAAAGTGTTTGTCCAGTCCGCCAACGGTAACGAAGAAACGCAGATGTCGCAAATTGAAAACATGATCAATCGCGGCGTTGATGTATTAGTTATTATTCCTTACAACGGCCAGGTATTAAGCAACGTGGTCGCAGAAGCGAAACGCGAAGGCATTAAAGTGCTCGCCTACGATCGCATGATTAATAATGCCGACATTGATTTTTATATTTCTTTCGATAATGAAAAAGTCGGTGAATTACAGGCTAAAAGCATTGTAAGCAAAGTGCCTCAAGGCAATTACTTTTTGATGGGCGGTTCGCCGGTGGATAATAACGCGAAATTATTCCGCGCCGGGCAGATGAAAGTATTAAAACCTTATATTGATGAAGGGAAAATTAAAGTCGTCGGCGATCAGTGGGTTGACGGCTGGTTGCCGGAAAACGCGCTGAAAATTATGGAAAACGCTCTGACAGCGAATAATAACAAGATTGATGCGGTCGTGGCGTCTAACGATGCCACGGCAGGCGGTGCTATCCAGGCACTAAGCGCGCAAGGACTGGCCGGGAAAGTCGCGATTTCGGGTCAGGATGCTGACCTGGCGGGCATTAAACGTATTATTGCCGGCACCCAAACGATGACCGTCTATAAACCCATTACCAAACTGGCAAATACCGCCGCTGAAATTGCCGTCGAATTAGGCGAAGGCAAGCAGCCAGCCACGGATGCCAGCTTAAATAATGGCCTGAAGGATGTTCCATCCCGCCTCTTAACCCCTATTGAGGTGGAAAAAAACAATATCGACAGCACCGTTATCGCCGACGGTTTCCACAAAAAGAGCGACCTGTAGCCGACGGGCCCGCGCGCTTGCGGGCCTTCTCGCTCAACCGGAGGAGAGCTTATGCCTCATTTGTTGGAAATGAAAAACATCACCAAAGCCTTTGGCACGGTGAAAGCCGTGGATAACGTGAGCCTGACGCTTGAAGCCGGGGAAGTGATGTCGCTGTGTGGCGAAAACGGCTCGGGCAAATCCACGCTAATGAAAGTGCTATGCGGTATTTACCCCCACGGCAGTTACGACGGTGAAATCTGGTTTGCGGGAGAGCTGCTGCAGGCAGGCCATATTCGCGACACCGAGCGAAAAGGGATCGCCATCATTCATCAGGAACTGGCGCTGGTTAAGCATCTTACGGTGCTGGAAAACATTTTCCTGGGGGCAGAGATTACGCATCGCGGCCTGCTCGACTTCGACACCATGACGCTTCGCTGCCAGAAGCTGCTTGCCCAGGTGAACCTGTCTCTTTCCCCGGATACGCGCGTGGGGGATTTAGGTCTTGGTCAGCAGCAGCTGGTGGAGATCGCCAAGGCGCTGAACAAGCAGGTCAGGCTGCTGATTCTGGACGAACCCACCGCTTCGCTCACCGAACAGGAAACCGCCGTGCTGCTCGGGATTATTCGCGACCTGCAGGCTCACGGCATCGCCTGTATTTATATTTCCCACAAGCTCAATGAAGTAAAAGCCATTTCAGACACCATCTGCGTTATTCGCGACGGGCAGCCCATCGGTACTCGTGAAGCTAAGCAGATGAGCGAGGACGACATCATTACGATGATGGTAGGGCGGGAACTGACGGCGCTTTACCCTAACGAGCCGCACCAAACCGGCGACGAGATCCTGCGCGTGGAGCACCTGACCGCATGGCACCCGGTCAACAAACACATTAAGCGGGTAAACGATGCCTCTTTTTCCCTGCGCAAAGGGGAAATTCTGGGTATTGCCGGGCTGGTCGGGGCCGGAAGAACCGAGGCGGTTCAGTGCCTGTTTGGCGTCTGGCCTGGCCGCTGGGAGGGCAGAGTCTATATCGACGGTCAGCAAGTGCATATCAATACCTGCCAGCAGGCGATTGCCCATGGCATTGCTATGGTGCCGGAAGATCGTAAAAAAGACGGCATCGTGCCGGTGATGGCCGTGGGGCAAAACATCACCCTTGCCGCATTAAGTCAGTTCTCTGGGGTATTGAGCAGCCTGGACGAGGCTCAGGAGCAAAACTGCATGCTGCAGTCGCTCAAGCGTCTGAAGGTTAAAACCTCATCGCCTGACCTGGCCATTGGCCGCCTCAGCGGTGGGAATCAGCAAAAAGCTATTCTTGCCCGCTGTCTGCTGCTTAATCCACGCATTCTGATACTCGATGAACCCACGCGAGGCATCGACATAGGCGCGAAGTACGAAATCTACAAACTTATTAATCAGCTGGTGCAGCAGGGGATTGCCGTCATTGTCATCTCCTCTGAATTACCGGAAGTGCTCGGCCTGAGCGACCGCGTGCTGGTCATGCATGAGGGCCGCATTAAAGCCGATTTGATTAACCACAATCTGACCCAGGAAAAGGTCATGGAAGCCGCCCTGAGGAGTGACCCCCATGTCGAAAAGCAATTTGTCTGAACTGAAACTGACGCCACCAGGCCGGGCCTTGCCTGGGGCGCTAAAATCGCTGAATCTGCAGGTTTTTGTCATGATTGCCGCTATTGCCGTCATCATGCTGTTCTTTACCTGGCAGACGGAGGGGGCTTATTTGAGCGCCCGCAACGTGTCTAACCTGCTGCGGCAAACGGCGATTACCGGCATCCTGGCCGTCGGCATGGTGTTTGTCATTATCTCGGCCGAAATCGACCTCTCGGTGGGCTCAATGATGGGGCTGCTCGGCGGCGTGGCGGCCATTTTTGACGTCTGGCTTGGCTGGCCATTGCCGCTCACGATTGTCGTCACGCTGGCCCTGGGCCTGGTCCTCGGAGCGTGGAACGGATGGTGGGTTGCCTATCGCAAGGTTCCGTCGTTTATCGTCACGCTCGCGGGCATGCTGGCGTTTCGCGGCATTCTTATCGGCATTACCAATGGCACCACGGTGTCGCCGACCAGCAGCGCAATGTCGCAAATCGGGCAAAGCTATCTGTCAGGCGGCATCGGCTTCACCGTGGGCGTGCTGGGGCTGATGGCCTTTATTGCCTGGCAGTGGCGGCTTCGCATACGCCGCCAGGCGCTCGGCCTTGCTGCGCCGGCATCGGGCGGCGTTGTTGGCCGTCAGGCGATCACCGCCGTGGTCGTGCTTGGTGCAATCTGGCTGCTGAACGATTATCGCGGCGTTCCGACGCCGGTGCTGCTCCTTGCTCTGCTGCTGCTCGCCGGGATGTTTATGGCCACCCGCACCGCGTTTGGTCGCCGTATTTACGCCATCGGCGGCAATATCGACGCGGCGCGGCTGTCGGGGATAAACGTTGAACGCACCAAGCTGGCGGTATTTGCGATAAACGGCCTGATGGTGGCGATTGCCGGGCTGATCCTAAGCTCACGCCTCGGCGCGGGTTCACCTTCCGCCGGTAATATCGCCGAACTGGATGCCATTGCCGCCTGCGTCATCGGTGGAACCAGCCTGGCGGGCGGCATCGGCAGCGTCGCCGGGGCGGTCATGGGGGCGTTTATTATGGCCTCTTTGGACAACGGCATGAGCATGATGGACGTGCCCACCTTCTGGCAGTACATCGTGAAAGGGGCCATTTTGCTGCTGGCGGTATGGATGGATTCCGCGACCAAACGCCGGGCCTGATGCGCAAGCGGCGCAAAACGTGCAAACGGTCACAATGCCGGGGCGACGTTCCCCGGCTGGCTCGCGGCTGTGGTATTCAGGCATCTGGCTAGCTACGGGAAACTATCAGCATGTTTGAGAAACGTCATCGCATCACGCTGTTATTCAACGCCAATAAAGTCTATGACCGGCAGGTGGTTGAAGGCGTGGGGGAATATTTGCAGGCGTCTCAATCGGAGTGGGACATTTTTATCGAAGAAGACTTTCGCGCCCGCATCGATAACATCAAAGAGTGGCTGGGCGACGGCGTGATTGCCGATTTTGACGATCGGGAAATTGAACGCCTTCTGGAAGGCGCCGAAGTCCCGATTGTGGGCGTTGGTGGCTCCTACCACTCGCCGGAGCATTATCCGCCGGTCCACTATATCGCCACCGACAACCATGCGCTGGTAGAAAGCGCTTTTCTGCACCTGAAAGAGAAAGGCGTCCAGCGCTTTGCTTTCTATGGGCTTCCCGGCTCGAGCGGCAAGCGTTGGGCCACAGAGCGCGAGCACGCTTTTCGACAGCTGGTTGCGAAGGAGAAGTACCGGGGCGTGGTTTATCAGGGCATCGAAACGGCGCCAGAGAACTGGCAGCACGCACAGAATCGCCTCGCCGACTGGGTACAAACGCTGCCGCCGCAAACCGGTATTATTGCGGTAACGGACGCTCGAGCCCGCCACCTGCTGCAGGTCTGCGAGCATCTGCATATTCCCGTCCCGGAAAAGCTGTGCGTGATCGGCATCGATAACGAGGAACTGACCCGCTATTTATCGCGGGTGGCGCTTTCGTCGGTGGCGCAGGGTACGCGCCAGATGGGCTATCAGGCCGCCAAACTGCTGCACCGCCTGCTGGACCACGAAAACCTGCCGCTGCAGCGCGTGCTGGTGCCGCCGGTCAGGGTTGTGGAGCGCAGCTCTACGGATTATCGCTCGCTGCATGACCCGGCGGTGATCCAGGCCATGCACTACATTCGCAATCACGCCTGCAAAGGCATAAAAGTCGAACAGGTGCTGGATGCGGTGGGGATCTCGCGCTCAAACCTGGAGAAACGTTTTAAGGAAGAAGTGGGAGAGACGATTCACGCGGTGATTCATGCGGAGAAACTGGAAAAGGCAAGAAGCCTGCTTATCTCAACGTCTTTATCTATCAATGAAATATCACAGATGTGCGGCTACCCGTCTTTGCAATATTTCTATTCGGTATTTAAAAAAGAGTACGACGCCACGCCAAAAGAGCATCGCGATAGATTTAGCGAAATTTTAGTTTAAAGCCATAAATAACAATGCCCTCCGAAGAGGGCATTGTTTAATTTCATTCAGACAATGAAAATTAATTCGGCAGCATGAAACGCTGGTTACTCTGATACATCGCGAACAGGAAATTATTATAGCTGGAGCCTCGGGTTGAATACCCTTTCAGCTTATGGATCATATTGTTGGCCGTCACTTCCTGATCCGCTTTACGCAGCTTAGCGCGCTCTTTACGGAATGAAGAATAGGCCGGATGGGTATTCAGATTCGCCACGTACGCATTAACGCCTTCATTCACAGAACCGTAATGCAGGTAGCCTTTGACCTTGCCCGGCTCGCTGTTGCAGTGGCGCCTGGTACACTTCATGCCAAACAGGTTGTTGTTGCTGCGGGCAAGCTTAGAAGTCCCCCAGCCGCTTTCCGCCGCCGCCATCGTCGCCACCATATTGGTAGGGATAATGTCGACTTTCTCCAGCAGGGTGTTCCACGGCACGCGGTTGGTGTTGCCGCGCCATGCTACCTTATACCGCTGGGTGATTTCTTTCAGGCGTGTGCGCTCACTCGGCGACCAACGCTTCTCGTACTGTTTTGAAATCAACCAGTTACGATCGGCAGTTATCACTGCATTTTGGCGGGTAATATATGGCATGACCGTCCGGAGAAACGCTTTTTTCCTTGGTGTCCCGGAAGGGTATTTTCGCAAATCAGGAAGCGAACCATTTTCACTATTGCGAGAATACTCTTTTTTACTACTTGCCAGCTTACTACTTACCGCTTTTTTACTGCTTACTTTCGTTATATGGGCCTTGCTGTGCGATTTAGGCTCATGTTTACTGGCGAACGCGTGACTTGAAAAGCCCACGGTCAGCAGCATGAGTATCGCGGCCCCGAATCGTCGGAATGGGGGTGATATCATTAGCTCTCCTGGTCGGATCGATCGTTTCCAGTGCCTTGTTTTTTAAAAGGTTTTAGAAAAATAGGTGCGAATTATATCAAAATTAACCGCTCAGAGCACCTTTAGAAATAGTACTATTCCGAAACAATGTCACCTATGAACTTCTTATAGTGATAAAAAGTATTGTAAAATTCGGGAGTTAATCACAGTTCATGATGCAGGAAAAAAATGAACTGCTGAGGGCTGTTCCCGCGTTTAGAGAGTGAGATTATTGGTTATATTTTTAAGGTGGCGGCGGCAATAACCTGGCAGAGGTGCAACCGGGGTTAAGGCGCTCAAATAACATTTGATACAGGAAAACTGGCAACATGAGCCTGGTGCAGAACCTGATAAAAAAAGCCTTTGCGACGGCGAATGCCAACGAAGCCGCCAGCTTCCTGGCCAGCGCATGCAACCGCATGAAATCGCATAACAAAGAGCAGATTCAGGCCGAGGTTAGCGCGGCATTAGTCAACGTTAATCTTGTTCGCATCAGTGAAAAACCGCCGCAGACCAAAACGGTTTACCAGGACTCGCCGGAAACCCTCCGTCGCCTGAAAGACGCAGAATCTCTCTCTGCCAGCCTGCTTGCCCAGTTGCGTGAAGCCCAGCAGCGTTCCGCTCAGGGCGACACAGCAGAAACCACCACCCGCCTGCACAGGTATGAAAAACAGGTCGCAGAACTCCAGAAAGCGCTGAATATCAGCCAGGAAATGCACCTCAAAGAATCAGCCCTGGTACGCAGCGTGATGCAGCGGGAAATTGACGAGCTTAAAAGCCTGCTAAACCGCCAGAAAGAGTCCGGGTCCGGGCTGGCGGAGACTCACCAACGCGAAAAAAACGAGCTGTATCAGCGCCTAGAAGCCGCGGACGAGCTGATAAAAACCCAGCAGGAGGCGCGCTACAAAGCGGAAGAGGAAGTCACCCAGCTACACGAAAAGCTGGCAAACCTTCAGGCAGATAACCACTACAGTTTTGAGCAGTGTGAAACCCTGAACGCCAGGCTCACCAAAACGATCGATGAGCTACTGGCCACCCGCAATACGCTGACCGCGCACTTCGGCCACTGGCTGACGAATAAATAAAAACGTTAACGCCGTCACTCACCCTTGCGGCTCCACCCTGCATAACGTAGGCGCAGGATGAGCGCCCTCCGTCTGAACGGTGGCAAACTGCGCAATAAATCCCCACAGGATGATGCGTATGAAACGGTTCTCTCTCTGTCTTTTACTCACGCCTTACCTCGCTTACGCAGGCTGGACCGCACCGGGACTTCCTGCTTTTCAGGAAACGGGTCCGTGCCAGTTCATCAGCACCGCTCATCTGGACAAAGGCTCGCTGCCGCTTAATCTGAAGCTAGATAACCAATGCTGGCAGCCTGCAGAAACCATCAAGCTTAATCAGGCTCTTTCACTCAGGCCGTGCTCAGGCGATGCGCCTGCGTGGCGACTTTTCCGAGCCGGAGAATACCAGGCACAGATAGATACCCGCAGCGGTACCCCCACGCTGATGCTCAGCATTAAGCCCGAGGCCAGCAGCCAGCCTCAACAGACGGTGGCGCAGTGCCCTAAATGGGATGGAAAGCCACTCACCGTCGACGTTAGCAGTACTTTCCCGGAAGGTTCACTGGTGCGTGATTTCTACAGCGGAGGCACGGCAAAAGTTGAGCAAGGCCATATCACGCTGATGCCTGCCGCCGGAAGCGACGGTTTATTGCTGCTGGAATCCGCAGCCGTAGAAAAACCAGCGCCGTTTAGCTGGCACAATGCGACGGTCTACTTCGTTCTGACCGATCGTTTTGAAAACGGCAACCCTGCAAACGACAGCAGCTATGGCCGCCACAAAGACGGAATGCAGGAGATAGGCACCTTCCACGGAGGCGACCTCGCGGGGCTCACCAGCAGGCTGGATTACCTGCAGCAGCTTGGTGTTAACACGCTCTGGATAAGCTCCCCGCTGGAGCAAATTCACGGCTGGGTGGGCGGCGGCACCAAAGGCGACTTCCCACACTACGCCTACCACGGTTACTACACCCTGGACTGGACGAAGCTTGACGCCAACATGGGTAACGAAGCCGAGCTCCGCAAACTGGTGGATGAAGCCCACAGGCGCGGGATCCGCATTCTGTTTGACGTTGTCATGAACCACACAGGCTATGCGACGCTCGCCGACATGCAGGAGTACGAGTTTGGCGCGCTGTATCTCAAAGGGGAGGAACTCAGGAAAACGCTCGGCGAGCGCTGGACTGACTGGAAGCCAGCGGCGGGCCAAAGCTGGCACAGCTTTAACGACTACATCAACTTTAGCGACAAAGCCGCGTGGGATAAGTGGTGGGGCAAGGCCTGGATCAGAACGGACATTGGCGATTACGACAACCCTGGCTTCGACGACTTAACTATGTCGCTCGCCTTCTTGCCCGATTTGAAAACCGAAGCGACCGCTCCGGCAGAACTCCCGATATTTTACCGCCACAAGCCCGATACCGCCGCGAAGGTGATACCTGGCTACACCGTTCGCGACTACCTGACCCACTGGCTTAGCCAATGGGTACGTGACTATGGCATTGATGGTTTCAGGGTAGATACCGCAAAACACGTTGAAAAAGCGGCCTGGCAGCAATTAAAAACGCAGTCCAGCGCGGCATTAGCCGAATGGAAGCAGGCCAACCCGGACAAAAAAATCGATGATGCACCGTTCTGGATGACGGGCGAAGCCTGGGGCCACGGCGTGATGAAAAGCGATTACTACGCGAACGGCTTCGACGCGATGATCAACTTCGACTACCAGGAGCAGGCGGCCAAAGCGGTAGAATGCCTGGCCACGATTGCCCCTACCTGGCAACAAATGTCGGACAAACTCCAGCAATTTAACGTGCTGAGCTACCTGTCCTCCCACGACACCCGCCTGTTCCGGGAAGGTGGACAAAAAGCGGCGGAGCTGCTGATGCTGACTCCGGGCGCGGTGCAGATTTTCTACGGCGATGAAACGCAAAGACCGTTTGGCCCAACGGGGTCTGACCCGCTGCAGGGCACCCGCTCGGACATGAACTGGCCGGACGCCACAAGCAAGCAGGCCGCAACGCTTGCCCACTGGCAGAAGCTGGGCCAGTTCCGCGCCCGCCATCAGGCCATCGGCGCAGGAAAACAAACGACGTTAAGCGTCAAACAGGGCTATGCCTTTAGCCGGGTCAGCGGCGATGACAAGGTGATGGTGGTGTGGGCGGGGAATCGATAGTCGTCATATCGACTATTTAAGTTCGGCTAAGGTTCCGTTCACTTCCAGTTCGGTTTCATATGTCACCACCGAACCGGTGAACGACTCGGGGAAGTCACCGTCACTTCCCCGAGACCCCGGACTCCCGGCCAAATAAATCGACCGCTAAAGCGGCAGACCTCCGTTTTATCTCCCAGTCCTGGGTCGGCTGAGATGCGTTCCAGACGCTCTCAGCCTCCGGCCGTTCCCGACGTCCGGACCCTGGCCAGTCGGAGAGAAAACGGAGGCGATTTAAGCCGGAACCGTGCCTCGCTTTTTGTTCCCAGCCACGCTGAACATCACTGTCGCTTCAAGACTTACAGCCACTCCCTTGTTCCCGGCTCTCATCGCCCCCGGTTATGACCCAACTCAGGCGGGGTTGAGCTGCCGGGAGCAGCGAAAGAGAGCGATCGTCGGGAACGCCCCCGAATGTTTGGGTGATAGCCGGTGGGTTTACCGCTTTAGCGGCGATGAGCTCGCCGGGCGCCGGGGCTGTTCGGGGGATGGCGTTATCCCCCGGACACGTTCACCGTGCGCTGAAAGTGCAGGGGAAGCAGATCTCAAGGTGAACGGAACTTCATCCGTTTTCCCATAGAAAATATCATATGAGCCAGCATCAATGATGCCGCCGCCATTCAACATATCCTGCTGCACAGCACAAATCCCACAGCATATTCGCCAACAGTGGCCAGGCTTACCGGGTTTGCACGGCGTTATTTGTAGCGCTATGGTTAGCCTCTTTTCAAAAGCATTCAGCAGACCCACGTTATGACGTTTTCACTTTTCGGCGACAAATTTACCCGCCATGCAGGCATTACCCGCCTGATGGAGGATCTCAACGACGGCCTGCGCACGCCCGGCGCCATCATGCTTGGCGGCGGTAACCCTGCGCAAATCCCGGCGATGAACGACTACTTCCAGCAGCTGCTTTCCGAGATGCTGGCCAGCGGCAAACTGACCGACACGCTATGCAACTACGACGGTCCGCAGGGGAAAAGTGAACTGCTAAAATTGCTTGCCGGAATGCTGCGCGATGAACTGGGTTGGGACATCGAACCACAGAATATTGCACTAACAAACGGCAGTCAGAGCGCGTTTTTCTACTTGTTTAACCTTTTCGCCGGACGTCATGCGGATGGCCGCACCAAAAAGGTGCTTTTCCCGCTGGCGCCGGAGTACATCGGCTACGCGGATGCCGGGCTTGAAGAAGATCTGTTTGTCTCCACTCGCCCGAACATCGAACTGCTGCCAGAAGGCCAGTTTAAGTACCACGTTGACTTCGAACATCTGCATATCGGCGAAGATACCGGCATGATTTGCGTATCACGCCCGACTAACCCGACCGGCAACGTGATAACCGATGAAGAGCTGATGAAGCTGGACGCGCTGGCCAACCAGCACGGTATTCCGCTGGTTATCGATAACGCTTACGGCGTACCGTTCCCCGGCATTATCTTTAGCGAAGCCCGCCCGCTGTGGAACCCGAACATCATCCTGTGCATGAGCCTGTCCAAGCTCGGCCTGCCGGGAAGCCGCTGCGGAATCATTATCGCGAACGAGAAAATCATCTCCGCGATCGGCAACATGAACGGTATTATCAGCCTGGCGCCGGGCGGGATTGGCCCGGCTATGGCCTGCGAAATGATTAAGCGTAACGATCTGCTGCGCCTGTCCGAGACGGTTATCAAGCCGTTCTACTACCAGCGCGTGCATGAAACTATCGCCGTTATTCGCCGCTACCTGTCGCCGGAGCGCTGCCTGATTCACAAACCGGAAGGCGCTATCTTCCTGTGGCTGTGGTTTAAAGACCTGCCTATCACCACCGAACTGCTGTACCAGCGCCTGAAAAAGCGCGGCGTGCTGATGGTGCCGGGCGATTACTTCTTCCCAGGCCTGGATAAGCCGTGGCCGCACACTCACCAGTGCATGCGCATGAACTATGTGCCGGAGCCAGAAAAAATTGAGGCGGGGGTGAAAATCCTGGCCGAAGAGATTGAGCGAGCCTGGGCGGAAGCCGGGTAACGAGCAGCAATAGAAAACGGGGCTCAAGGCCCCGTTTTTTTATCTCACCACTAAAGCGTCGTACCCTTTCCAGCGGTAGTTCAGCATCGAAATTCCCCAGCAGGCGATAAACAGCCCGACGACGACAAATCCTGCGTTGCCGAGGTTATCGTTGAGCGCGCCAACCCACGACCAGATACCGTCCTCAAGCCCGAACTTGTCCGCCAGCAGGCCCAGCGCCTCGAGGCCGCCGATAAACAACGCCACCACCACAGAAGTGCCGGTAATCGTCATATTGTAGTAAAGCTTGCGCTGCGGCTTGTTGAAGGCCCAGCCGTAAGCGCCAACCATAATCACGTTGTCGAGGGTATCGATCAGCGCCATGCCGCTGGCAAACAGCGCCGGGAACACCAGAATCGACCAGATAGACATCCCGCTGGACGCGCTGGCGGCAGAAATGCCCAGCACGCCGATTTCGGTGGCGGTATCAAAGCCCAGGCCGAACAGGAAACCGACCAGATACATGTGCCAGCTTTTGCCGATCAGGCGGAAAACGGAGTTAAACAGCCAGCTCATCATGCCGCCGCCGGTCATTTCCGTCGCATCTGCCGCCAGCGGCTCGCCGCGTTTAAGCTGGCGGAAGTTACGCCACACGCCGCGTAAAATAACGAGGTTCACCAGCGCCATCGCCAGCAGGAAGCAGGCTGAAACAGCGGTGCCGATCACGCCGCCAACGTCGTGAAACCAGTCCATTCTTTGCTGGAAGGCCGCCGCCGTGGCCGCAATAGCGACAGAAGCCAGAATCACAATGCTGGAGTGGCCCAGCGAGAACCAGGCCCCCACGCCAAACGGGCGTTTTCCCTGCTGCATCATCTTGCGGGTCACGTTATCAATCGCGGCAATATGGTCGGCATCCACCGCGTGACGCAGGCCATAACACCAGGCCAGCAGGCTGGCCGCCATCAGCGCCGAGCTGTGGTTAAACGCCACCAGCGCCCAGGCCCATGCGGCAAAGTTAGCCGCCACTAAAACCGCCAGCAGCAGGCCGGCTCGTGGATTGTCACGAAGAACACGCATTAACATCTTTTTTATCCTTGTGGTGATTCAAATAGCGGGCAGCGGCAACCACTGCCTGCCCCAGGGAAAGCGCCCCGTCGCCGGCCGGAAGCCGCATCGGGAAGAGAGTTTTAAAATCGGAGAGGTAGAACGCGAGACGCTCGCGCAGCAGACGGTTGTGCAGCACGCCGCCACAACAGGCCACGGTGGTTACGCCGGTCAGCAACGCATGATGGCGAACCAGCTCAGCAAGGCCTTTCGCCAGCGCATCGTGGAAGGCCCAGGCCCGCGCGCCGTCCTCGCCCGGCCAGCCAAACCACTGCCGCCAGAACGCCGCGAGATCGAGATGACCGTTCACCAACGGCAGCGTGACCGGATGCAAACAGGGGCCCGCCTCCAGCGCCAGCGCCTCAAGGCGGCAGGCGGCTTCGCCTTCGTAGCTTTGCTGGTGGGGGGCACAGTTAAGCGCGGCGGCAACCGCATCAAACAGACGTCCGCAAGAAGAGGCCAACGGAGCGTTAACCCCGCGTGCCACGGCTCTAGCCAGCGGCTGCCAGTTCTGCGCCCTGACAGCTTCCGTTTCGGGAAAGCGCTGCCAGCCGGGCACAAACGCCTCGCACTGCGCCAGCAGGTTGCGCCACGGCTGCACGGCCGCCAAATCGCCACCCGGTAGAGCCACGGCAGGCAGTCCGCCAAGGTGTACGCAGCGGCGGTAATTCACCAGCAGGCATTCCCCGCCCCAAAGCCTGCCGTCCTCGCCATAACCAATACCGTCCAGCGCGAGAGCAATCACCTTGCCGCCGTTCAGCGGCCAGCCGTGTTCAGCCAGGCAGGCCGCCGCGTGAGCGTGGTGATGCAGCACTTCGCTGACCGGCAGCGCCATTTCACGCCCCAGCTGCGAGCTGCAGTAGCCGGGATGAGCGTCGAGCGCGACATGTTCAGCTGTAAAGCCGTAGATCTCGCTCATCAGCGCCAGCGAACGCTGCCATTGAGCCTCCACGCCTTCCTGAGCCAGATCGCCAAGGTGCTGGCTGAGCACCGCCTGCCCGCCGCGAACCAGGCAGAAGGTATTTTTAAGATCGCCGCCCAGCGCCAGAATCGGCGGCAGGTCTTTAAAGCCCGCAGGCAAAGGCAGTGCATCGGGCACAAAGCCCCGTGCACGACGCAGCATTTCGCCGCTGGGGCGCACAACGGAGTCGTCCATGCGCTGAAGAATGTCGCGGTTATGCAGCAGAAAGCCGTCGGCAATAGCCTCAAGATCCTGAAGAGCCTGGGCATTATCAACAGCTGGCGGTCTGCCGTTCAGGTTTCCGGAGGTCATCACCAGCGGGCCGCCGAAGTCCTGCGCCAGCAGGTGCTGGAGGGGATTGTCGGGCAACATCACGCCGATTTCATTCCGCCCCGGCGCCACGGCAGCGCTCAGCCCATGCAGGCAGTTGCTTGCCACCAGCACTACCGGCGCAGCGGGAGTTGAAAGCAGCGCCACGGCCTGCTCGGGCAGCCCTTCGGTCGTGGCAATCATCACCGCCAGCGGTTTGGCAGGCCGCTGCTTACGCGCCCGGAGGCGTTCAACGGCGGCATCGTTACGGGCATCCACGGCAAGATGAAAACCGCCGAGGCCTTTCACCGCAACGATTTTGCCCTCGTGCAGCGCGGCAACGGCCTGCGCAAGCGCCAGCTCGCCCTCGAGTCGTTGCTCTCCCTGCTGCCAGAAAATCTGCGGCCCGCAGTCCGGGCAGGCTACCGGCTGAGCGTGAAAACGCCTGTCCATCGGGTTGCGATATTCCTCATCGCAAGCCTTACAGAGCGGAAACGCCGCCATCACCGTGGACGGACGGTCATAAGGCATCGCGCGGATGATGGTGAAGCGCGGCCCACAGTGGGTGCAATTGATAAACGGGTAGCGGTATCTGCGGTCGGCGGGATCGTTCAGCTCGCGCAGGCATTCGGGGCAGGTGGCGGCATCCGGCACGATTTGGGTGTCCATCGCGCCGCTGCCGCTGTGGCGAATGCTAAAGTCCGCAGGCAAAACGTCCCAGGTCATGGGCTGCTGCACCACGCTGTCGATGCGAGCCAGCGGCGGGCAATGTGCGTAAAGCTCGCCCAGAAACGCTTCCGGGCTGGCCTCCAGGCGAACCACAACACCTTCGCCGTCGTTGCAGACGTCGCCCACCAGCTTAAGGCGCTGTGCGATTTGCCAGACAAACGGGCGAAAGCCAACGCCCTGCACTTTGCCGCGAATGCGGAGTACGGTGCCCCTCACCCTAACCCTCTCCCCATAGGGGCGAGGGGACAGATCGAGTTCAACCACAGCTTCTCCCATTTCTGAACGAGGAGAGACATCAGACTCAGATCTTCCCCCTATCCCTTCCAGGGAGAGGGCCGGGGTGAGGGTAAAAATCACGCTTCCACCGCCTCGCGCAGCCGCGCCTTCATGCTGTTGTAGGTCGTTTGCGCGTAGTTCTCGGCCCAGGCCTGATCCTCAATCGCGCTAACCTTCACCGCGCAATACTTGGTTTCCGGCGTTTTGGAGATCGGGTCGAGATTATCCTGCGTCAGTTCGTTACAGGCGCCAATCCACCACTGATAGGTCATGTAGACGGAGCCTTTGTTAATGCGCTCGCTCACGTCGGCTCGGCTGATAACCTTGCCGCGACGCGAACTTACCCAAACCAGCTGCCGGTCTTTAATACCTAACGCATCCGCATCCAGCGGGTTGATTTGCACAAAGCCGGGCTCGTCGGCGAGAGTTTGCAGCGCGGCACAGTTGCCGGTCATCGAGCGGCAGGAGTAATGCCCGACCTCACGCACGGTGCAAAGCACCAGCGGGTAGCTGTCGTCGGGAACTTCGGCTGGCGCGCGCCATGCGGCGGCAAACAGCTGACCTTTGCCTGTCGGCGTGTCGAATTTGCTCCCCTTGTAGAGATACGGCGTGCCGGGATGATCGAGCGTCGGGCAGGGCCACTGCACGTGCCCCATATCGCCCATTTTTTCGTAGGTTACGCCGTAAAACAGCGGGCACAGTTCGCGCAGCTCATCCCAGATTTGCTGGTTGTTTTCGTAGCGCATCGGATAGCCCATCGCCGTCGAAAGCAGGCTGATGATTTCCCAGTCGCGCTTCACGTTGTACTTCGGCTCAATCGCTTTTTCAAAACGCTGGAAGCCCCGGTCGGCGCAGGTAAAGACGCCGCCGTGCTCGCCCCAGGAGGTCGCCGGCAGCAGCACGTCCGCCACTTCGGCCGTTTTAGTCATGAAGATGTCCTGCACCACCACGAAGTCGAGCGCCTCAAACCCTTTGCGCACCAGGCCCAGGTCCGCTTCGGTCTGGAGCGGATCCTCGCCCATGATGTAATAGGCTTTAACCTTGCCCTCTATCGCCAGGTGCGGCACTTCGGTAATGCGCACGCCAACTTTGTCATCCATCACCGCCGGGTCGATGCCCCAGGCTTTGGCAAACTTCGCGCGAACCTCGGGATCGACCACATCCTGGTAGCCGGGGAACTGGTTAGGCAGCACGCCCATATCGCAGGCGCCCTGCACGTTGTTCTGTCCGCGTACCGGACCAACGCCGACGTTTTCGCGGCCCAGATTACCGGTGAGCAGCGCCAGGCTGGACAGTCCTTTAACCACGTCTACAGCCTGGCCAAACTGGGTCACGCCCATGCCCCACATGATGGTGGCAGAAGGCGCCGCGGCGAAGGTGCGCATCGCCTGGCGAACCTGCTGCGCGGGAATGCCGGTCAGGTGCTCGACGTCCTCTGGCGCATACCCCTTCACGGTTTCGCGGTAGGCATCCAGCCCTTCGGCATATTTGGCGACGTACTCTTTGTCGTACAGCTGCTCTTCCAGCAGCACGTAGCCAAAGGCGTTTACCAGCGCCATGTTGCAGCCGTTTTTGATTTGCAGATGCTGGTCGGCAATGCGGGCGGTTTCAATACGGCGCGGATCGCAGACGATAATTTTGGCGCCGTTGCTTTTGGCCTTAATTACCCGGCGCGCCACGATAGGATGCGAGTCGGCGCAGTTGTAGCCCACCACCAGCAGGCATTTGGAGTTTTCGATATCGCCGATGGAGTTGCTCATCGCCCCGTTACCCAGCGTCGCCTGCAGCCCGGCAACGGAAGGGCCATGGCACACGCGGGCGCAGCAGTCGACGTTGTTAGTGTTCAGCACCGCGCGGGCAAATTTCTGCATCACGAAGTTGGTTTCGTTCCCCGTTCCGCGCGAGGAACCGGTGGTCATAATGGCGCGTGGGCCAAACTGCTCTTTGATCGCCTTCAGGCGCGCAGCGGTATAGCTAATCACCTCTTCCCAGCTGACAGGCTGCAGCTTGCCGCCCTTCTCGTAGCGGATCATTGGCTGCGTCAGACGAGGGGTCAGCAGCTTGGTGTCGTTAAGAAAATCCCAGCCGTAGTAGCCTTTCAGGCAGAGTTCGTTTTGGTTAGTCACGCCCTCGGCCGCTTCGGCGCGAATGATTTTGTTGTTCTCGACGACCAGTTTCAGTTTGCAGCCTGCGCCACAGTAAGGGCAGACGCTGGTAATTTTTTTCATCAGTAACAGACCTGTTAAAAGTTGAAATGCATAGGGATTAGAAGGTCAGGGCCGCAGGGGCATCTAACGCAGCACGGCGACGTTTTTCCGCGCTCATTTGTTCCAGCCGGTTGCGGTCAACGCACAGAATGGCGTTGGTCGGGCAGGCTTCCAGACAGGCCGGGCCAGCCTCGCGGTGGTAGCAAAGGTCACATTTGTTGGCCTCGGCTTTTTCCGCCATCACGTTCAGCCCGGCACCGCTGTTGCGAATCACCGGCCGCACGACGACCTCCATCGCGCCATAAGGGCAGGCGACGACGCAGGTTTTGCAGCCGATGCAGCGTTCCTGCATCACGTGCACAAAGCCCTGGTCCCGGCTGATGGCGCCGTTAGGGCAGACGTTCGCGCAGGGCGCGTCCTCGCACTGGCGGCACATGGTGGCCGTAGATACGTTCACGCCTTTGATGACGTGAATGCGCGGCAAGAAAGTTTGTGGGGTCAGCGCCGAGCAGTCCTGGTTCTCCTGGTGGGAGACGACGCAGGCCACCTCACAAGTGCGACAGCCGATGCATTTGCTCGAATCGGCAATGATGAAGCGGTTCATCATAAACTCCTGCAATAAGTGTGTTATCGCAGGGGCTTATTCACAAACCGTGCCAGAAATTAAAAACCAATAATTTCAATGCATTGAATTGAAAGGATCAATAAAAGTAGATGACATCGACACTAATGACGATGTCATTAGTGACTTACAGACCTTCTGTTTCTTCCGCCGTCAGCTGGGCATACCCACCGTAACCGGACCACGTCGCCAGCCGCTGGTAAACCTGCTCCACTGCCGCTTTCACCGCCTCCGTCATCGGATAGTAAAAACCGACGATATCCGGCTGAATGCCGAGGAACACCACTTCGCCGACATCCTCTTGAAGCTGATCGACCAGATAATTAAGCGGCATGTTGTGGGTGGTCATCATAAACATCTCGGCGATGTCGTCCGGGTCGATGACGCGGATCTCGCCGGGATTGAGCATCATGTCGGTGGCATCGACAATCAGCAGCAGTTCCGGGTGCAGTTCGCGAATAGCAACCACGTCGTTTTCCGGCGCGCTGCCGCCGTCAATCACCACCCAGTCGCCCTGCGGAGAAGCCTGACACTTCTCGGCCAGCAGCGGGCCAGCGCCGTCGTCACCCATCATGCTGTTGCCTACGCAAAGCAGTACCTTAGTCATAGCGTCTCCTTACCATCAGGTAGATGGCGGGTTCTTGTTGAATGGCCTGCAGCATGTCGAGCAGCGCCTGGCTCCAGCCCTGCTGTTCAGCCGTTTGCGTCGGCTTAGCGGCATCCAACGCGCGGGCCAGCATCACCACGTGGTTCTGGTCGATAACGATTTCACCGTAGCGCGGCACGCCGTTCATTTTGCGCCGGGCCTCGCCGTCGGCCTCAAGCGTAGCTATCCACGCCTGATAAGCTTCAAGCGGGCAAACCAGGCTCTCTTTCAGGCAGTCGATCACCCCCAAATGGTGGCCAATAGCCAGGCTGTAATAGACCACCTGCTGGGCGTCAGCCGGGGTGTTGTCGTTCTCGTCGACAAACTTGCGGCTGAGCTGACAGAACACCACCGACTCGCTCATTACGCGCGCTCCTGATGAACCAGATGCTCAAGATTAGTGACGATTTCCGTCAGGCGTGGGTCGTTTTCCGCGCTCAGCCATTGCTGAACAGCATCGCCTCCGGCCGTCAGGTTAGTCATGTAGCTGTCGGCAATCTGGCGACCATAGCGGTAACCGGCCAGGCGACGAGCGGCGCGGTCAATGCGCACGCGCAGCGGCTGCACCATATCCGGATGCAGGATTTTTGCCGGTTCTACGTCCAGCTCGCTTGCCGGGCGGGCGTGGATTTTCTGCTCCAGCAGGCCAAGCGCCATCGCGAAGCCGTACAGCGTGGCGGCAGGGGTTGGCGGGCAGCCAGGGATGTAAACGTCGACCGGCACGATTTTGTCAGTGCCGCCCCACACGCAGTAAAGATCGTGGAAAATCCCGCCGCTGTTGCCGCAGGCACCGTACGAGATGCAGATTTTAGGATCGGGTGCCGATTCCCAGGCACGCAGCGCCGGAGAGCGCATCGCGCGGGTTACCGCGCCGGTAAACAGCAAAATATCGGCATGGCGCGGTGACGGAACAACTTTAATACCAAAGCGTTCTGCATCGAACAGCGGCGAAAGAGTAGCGAAAATCTCGATTTCACAACCGTTACAGCCGCCGCAGTCCACGCGGTAAACGTAGGCGGAGCGTTTGATGTTTTTCAGCAGCGACGCCTTCATGCTGGCGATAGATTCGTCCACCGTCATCGGCACCGGAATGCCGTTGTGGTCGCGCGGCCCCAGTAGGTTACTCATTAGCTGGCCTCTCTCATCTGACGGCTAAAGTCGATCCGGTCGGACGACACCAGGCTTTGCTGGCGCTTGCAGTCCGGGCAGGTTTCAAACGCCCCACGGCGGCTTTCCGCGCGGGAATCGCCGTTGTGCTCAAGCAGCGCAATGGCGTAGTCGATCTCTTTTTGCACGGCGAACGGGCGGCCACACTCGCGGCAGTTGCACAGCGGGAAGCTGGCCTGCTGCAGGAAGTCGGCTTTATTCCATACCGCCAGCTCGTACTGCTGCGAAAGCTTGATGGCGGCAGTCGGGCAAACCTCTTCGCAGCGCCCGCAGAAGATGCAGCGCCCGAGGTTAAAGCTCCACTGCAGTTGCCCGGCGGCAAGATCGGTCTCAACGCTCAGCGCATTGGACGGGCAGGCGTTAACGCAGGCGGCACAGCCGATGCACTGCTGCGGGTTGTGCTCGGGCTTGCCGCGAAAATTCGGGTCCACGGCAATGGGCTGGAGCGGATAAGACTCGGTTGCCACGCCGCCCTTGATGGCTTTTTTGATGAAGTTAAACATGCGTTTTCCTTGTTTGCCTGGTCTTAGAACAACCCCTCACCCTAACCCTCTCCCCTGAGGGGAGAGGGGACAGATCGAAGCAGGTTTTCCCCCTCTCCCTTCCAGGGAGAGGGCCGGGGTGAGGGTCAGTCACCGACCAGACATCAAAATTATTTCAGCGGCGAATTGGTGCGCTCAATGCTGTAGCGCTCCAGCTCTTTGTACGGCACCACCTGGCTTTTCTTCTTGCGCACGTCCACCACCGTCATGCGGTCGGTGCAGGAGTAGCAAGGGTCAAGGCTGCCGATAATCAGCGGGGCATCTGACACCGTGTTGCCGCGCAGCATGTAGCGCAGCGTTGGCCAGTTGGCGTAGGTCGCCGCCCGGCAGCGCCAGCGGTAAAGCTTCTGGTTGTCGCCGGTCATGCTCCAGTGGATATCGTCCCCGCGCGGCGCTTCCGAGAAGCCAAGCGCAAAGCGGTTTGGAATGTAGGTAAAACCATCCACGGCGAGCGGGCCACCCGGCAGGTTATCCAGCCCAAAATCAATCATGTTCAGCGCGGTGAAGACTTCGTTGATGCGTACTTTCAGGCGGGAAAGCACGTCGCAGCCGTCGAGGCTATGGACTTCCATCGGCAGCAGGCCGTAGCCCACAAACGGGTGGTCGGCGCGGGTATCTCGGGCGTGGCCGCTGGCGCGCACCATTGGGCCGACGTTGCTGAAGTCACGGGCGATTTGCGGGTCAAGGCGGCCAATGCCCACGGTGCGCTGCTCGATGTTCGGCGTGCTCAGCAGAATATCCACCAGATCTTTCACTTCCCGACGCATCTGCTGGGCGAGCTGGCGGGTCTGGATCATGTCGTCTTTCAGCAGGTCGCGGCGGATGCCGCCGATCAGGTTCAGGCCGTAGGTTTTACGCGCCCCGGTCAGGATCTCCGCCATCTTCATCGACATTTCGCGCACCCGGAAGAACTGCATAAAGCCGGAGTCGAAGCCCACGAAGTGACAGGCCAGGCCGAGGTTCAGCAGGTGGCTGTGCAGGCGCTCAACCTCCAGCAGGATGGCGCGAATCATCTGCGCGCGCTCCGGGACCACAATCCCCATCGCGTTTTCGACCGAGGTGGTATAGGCGGTGCTGTGGGCGAAGCCGCAAATGCCGCACACGCGGTCGGACAGGAAGGTGACTTCGTTGTAGCCCATGCGGGTTTCCGCCAGCTTCTCCATGCCGCGGTGGACGTAGAACAGGCGATAATCGGCGTCGATAATGTTTTCGCCATCGACGAACAGGCGGAAGTGGCCCGGTTCGTCAGAAGTGACGTGCAGCGGGCCAATCGGCACCACGTTGTTCTTTTTCGTGCCCAGTTCGTTAATGAACTCGTAGGTCTCTTTGTCGGTGGTCGGCGCCGGGCGCTGGCGGTAATCCATGCTGTCTTTACGCAGCGGATAGAGATCGTCAGGCCAGTCGTCCGGCAGCACCAGGCGGCGTTCATCGGGCAGGCCAACCGGCTGCAGGCCGTACATATCGCGGACTTCGCGCTCGCCCCAAACGGCGGCAGGCACACGAGGCGTGACGGACGGGAACTCCGGTTTGTCGGTGTCTACTTCCACACGCACGGTGATCCAGCACTTCACGCCGCTTTCCATCGACAGCACGTAATACACCGCATAGCTGCCGCACAGCTGGCGTTCATCGTTCCCAAACAGCACCGAAAGCCAGCCACCCTGCTGGTAGTAAAGCCATTCCACCACGTCCGGCAGCATGTTGAGCTTCACGGTGACGGTGATTTGATCTTTCGTCTGCCAGGCTTCGTCGAGCACGGCATTCGGGAATTGCTGATGCAGCGCGGCGAGATACTGTTGACCAATTTTTTCTTCAGACATCGATAAATTCTCTTAAATCACGCCGCCAGCAAGGAGACGAAGGCTAAAAAGGCAAAGCCAAAACCGGCCCAGGTAATGCGCGAGGTTTCCAGCATCCGCAGGCGCGCCATGCTGTTTTCAAACAGCGCGATAATCAGTACGCCCACCACCAGCTTGACGATGGCCAGCGCTACGGCGAGAACAAGTCCACCCCAGCTAAAGGCGCTCATTTGCCCCCACGGCAGGAACACGCCGACAAACATTTGCAGAACAACCAGCTGCTTGAGGGAAATACCCCACTTCAGCACCGCAAAACCCGCGCCGCTGTATTCAGACAGTGGCCCTTCCTGCAGCTCCTGTTCGGCTTCGGCAAGGTCAAACGGCAGCTTGCCCATTTCAATGAAGGTCGCGAAAGCGCAGGCGACGAAGGCCAGCCCCAGCGTCAGGCTTTGCGCCACCGGCCAGGCGTGAATAGCCCCGGCGATATTGCTGATGTGCGTGCTGCCCGCAACCTGAGCGGCCACCCACAGGCTAAGCAGCAGAATCGGCTCGACCAGCACGCCGAGCATCGCTTCGCGGCTCGCGCCAATCCCGGTGAACGGGCTGCCGGTGTCTAACCCGGCGATGGCGAAGAAGAAGCGGGCGATGGCGAACAGGTAAATTAAGGTGATCAGGTCACCTAATGACGGCAGCGGCGAGGCAATCGTCACCACCGGCAGCGCGGTGGCGATGGTCAGCATCACGCCAACCATCACGAACGGCATGAGGCGGAAAACCCAGCCGGCCGCGGCGGGCGCCACGCTCTGGCGACCCAGCAGCTTGAACAGATCCCGGTATTCCTGCAGCACGCCGGGGCCACGGCGGTTATGCAGGCGGGCTCGCGTCACGCGGGTAATGCCGGACAGCAGCGGCGCGGCAAAAAACAGCGCCAGCGCCTGGATCAGGGCAAATAAAAACGTAGTCATATCAGTTCCTCAGGCAACCATCGCCACCAGTAAGACCGCCAGCTCAACCATCGCGAGGCGGCGGAACGTGCCGGACAGGCACTCGCACTGCCAGCCGGGCATCCATTTCCCAGGGTTCAGGGTGTGGCGCAGCTTAAGCAAAGGCGCGAACGCCGCTTTTACCGGCTGGGCAAAGCCCGTCGCGGTGATCACCATCGCCTGTTCATGGTCGTAGCCGCAGACCCATGCCGAGCCGCGAGAGCGGTTTGGCAGGCGCTCGCCACGGAAAACGATCGTCAAAATAAACGGCAGCAGCGGAGAGGCGACCAGCAGCAGCGTCATCATTGGCTGAGAAACAGCGGTATGCGCCGTTTGCAGCGGCAGCGGAACGGCGTGCTGAAGCAAAGGCAGCAGCCACGGCGAAGCCACACCGGCCACAACGCAGCACGCGGCCAGCAACGCTACGCTCACGTTCATCAGCCACGGCGCAGAGCTCGCGTTTTCTGCTTCTTTGGTACGCGGCGCGCCCAGGAAAGTGACGCCATAAACTTTCGCCATGCACATCACCGCCAGCGCGCCGGTAATCGCCAGCCCAACGGCCAGCAGCGGGCCGATAAAGCGGCCGACAAACAGCGGCAGGCTGCCGAGACGGAAGAATGACTGATAGATAACCCATTCCCCGGCAAAGCCGTTCAGCGGCGGTAACGCGGCCATCGCCATCAGCCCGACCAGCATCGCCAGCGAGATAACCGGCATGCGTTTACCGATCCCGCCCAGTTTCTCGATGTCACGGTGTCCGGTACGGAACCAAACCGCGCCAGCGCCGAGGAACAGCGTGGTTTTAAACAGGCTGTGGTTGAACAGGTGATAAAGGCCGCCGGTCATGCCCAGCGCCACCAGCACCGGCTCATTCAGCGCGATACCGATCAGGCCGCAGCCCAGGCCCAGCAAAATAATGCCGATGTTTTCAAGGGAGTGATAAGCCAGCAGGCGGTTGATGTTGTGCTCCATCAGCGCGTAAAGCCCGCCGATAAACGCCGTAATCATGCCGACCACCACCACCAGCACACCCCACCACAGCGGCAAAACGTTGCTGATAAGCGAGAAGCACATGATGCCGTACAGGCCAATCTTCAACACCACGGCGGAGAACAGCGCGGCTGCCGGAGCAGAGGCATTCGCATGCGCCTGCGGCACCCAGCCGTGCAGCGGAATAATCCCGGCCAGCAGCCCAAAACCGAACAGCGCGAGGATCAGCACCGGCGTAGGCAGCGGCGCACCGGCGACAAGATGACGCAATTCACCGTAGCCCAGGGTGCCGTAGCGCTGCCACATCAGCCAGCAGGCGATGACCAGCAGCGCGGTGCCGAGGCGGCCCAGCGCAAACCACAGCTGCCCGGACTTCTGGCAGCCGGTCAGGAAGTAGCCTGCCAGAGAGATGATTTCCGCCATCGCCACCAGGGTGACGAAGTTGTCGGCCACCAGCGCCGCCACGCTAGCCGCCAGGATTAAATTAATCAGCAGGCCGTTGGCTTTTATTTCAGGATGGCGATGCCACGCGCAGTTAAACAGGGAGATGAACAGGCCGCTGAGCGCCACGGTGACCAGCCAGACGCCGTTAAAGGCGTTAAGCTGAAGGTGCCAGTGCCAGATTTGCGCGTCGCCGTTAAAGCCCAGCAGCGCCTGAGCGCCCGCGACCAGCAAAAGCACGGAGCTGATTGCGCCGCCAACGCCGGCGAAAAATCCGCTAATCGGCTTAGAAAATGCCAGAACTCCGGCTAACACGGCGCTAACGACAAACCCCAAAAGCGCCCAGTGAATCAGTAGAAAAGCATTCATTTTCTCGCCTCTGGCTGGGTAAACAGGGTCAGGTCGCCGAGCGACGCACCAAGCGTCAGCTCACGCTTACGTTTGCTGGCCTGGGCGATGTCTTTGTTGTCGATAAGGCGCAGCGCCTTGGTCGGGCAGGTGCGAACGCAGGCCGGGCCGCTTTCATCGAAGCTGCACAGGTCACATTTGACCGCGATAGCGCGAACGCCGGGCACCCAGTCGAGCAGTGGGCTAACGCGAGCCGGGGCCGGAGGTGCAGGCGGCGCTTTCGGGCTGTTAACGTTGGCGGGAATATGCAGCGGGCGGCTGCCGGAGAATTCAATGGCGCCGAACGGGCAGGCAATACCGCAAAGTTTGCAGCTTACGCACAGGCTTTCATTCAGCTGTACGGCCCCGTCCACGCGGGTAATAGCGTTAACCGGGCAAACCCCGGCGCAGGGCGCGTCTTCGCAGTGGTGGCACATCTGCGGCGCAGATTCATTCAGGTTGCGCATGACTTTCAGGCGCGGCAGGGACTGCAGGCCGTGCAGACGGTGCGTCTCGGCGCAGGCCGCTTCGCAGGTATGGCAGCCCATACACAATTTTGAGTCAGCGATTACAAAACGGTTCACCAGCTCTTCCTCAGGTGACGATCGTCATTTTTGACGAAAACATGCCGAAAAGCTGCCGGTTCGACAGTTCTCGACACCCCAAATCTCTTCATGCCACGGCGGACTGCTGAAGCAGCGTCATGGACAGTGGGGTGTTTTGCTGCACGGCCAGATAAAGGCTGTCGTACACCGGGCGGATAAGCTCCAGGTAGTGGTCGAGCACTTTCTCGCGGTCGCGGTTGCTGATGGCGTTATCAATCAGCCCGTCATCGTCGATAGTCGCCTTTGCAATCAGCACTTTATCGCTGCCGTCACGCAGTTCGATGCCGTACTCGATGGTGTGGCTGTTAAAGCCTTCGGCGAGGTTGATTTGAATGACGAAGTGGTCAAACAAGAAGAAGCGCAGGCTTTCGTCCGGGTTGCAGCCCACGGCGTGATGCAGCTTCGCTTTCGATAAGGTGATCCCCTGAATCAGGGTGTTGCCGTAGTGATGCCACTGCGAAAGCAGGCGTTGGTGCTTGTCGGCGATATACTCGGCTTTCTCGCTCAGTTCCCAAATGTTCATGTTTTGTTCACTCTGTTAATGCTTGTCCCTCCGTAAGGCACATTTCGTGCCATGTTTTTAATTCATTGTATTTAAATGCTTTTTCGTTAAATGGTTGGCGGAAAAATGACGGGTGACGTGTCATTTCGTCATCTTTGACTTTTCGTGTCGGGATTTTTTTACCCTCACCCTAACCCTCTCCCTGGGAGGGAGAGGGGATAAAAAGCAGGGCTGGAGAACCCTCTCCCTGCAAGGGTGAGGGGATAAAAAGCAGGACTGGAGAACCCTCTCCCTGCAAGGGTGAGGGGATAAATCATTCCCTTTCCTTTAAAGAATTCCCCCTCGCCCCTTCGGGGAGAGGGCCGGGGTGAGGGGCAAAAAAAAGGCCTGGCACCGTCTTTGCATTACCAGCCCCAGTTAACCCCGGAGGCCCCATGCACGAAATCACCCTTTGCCAGCGCGCAGTCGAACTTATCGAAAGCCATGCCCGCCAGAACAACGCCCGCCGCGTCACCGGCGTCTGGCTGGAAGTCGGCGCCTTCTCGTGCGTGGAAACCAGCGCCCTGGAGTTTTGCTTTGATCTGGTCTGCCGCGGCACGCTGGCGGAAGGCTGCGAGCTTCATGTCCACCAGCAGGAAGCCGAATGCTGGTGCCATGACTGCCAGCAGTTCGTCACGTTGCTGACCCAGCGCGTGAAGTGCTGCCCCAACTGTAACGGCAGCAACCTGCGCATCGTGGCGGATGACGGCATGCAGATTAAGCGTCTGGAAATCGATCAGGAGATAGCTCATGTGTAGCACTTGCGGTTGCGGTGAAGGCAACCTGTATATTGAAGGGGACGAGCGTAATCCTCACTCAGGCTTTCGCAGCGCCCCGTTTGCCCCGGCGGCACGCCCGCTGCAGCAGATAACCGGCGTCAAGTTCGCCCCGACGGCCGACGAGCAGGGCGACCTGCATTACGGCCACGGCGCGGCGGGCACCCACGCGCCGGGCATGACGCAGCGCAAAATGCTGGAGATTGAGCTGAACGTGCTGGATAAAAACAACCAGCTCGCCGCCCATAACCGCGAACGCTTTGCCAGCCAGAATCAGCTGGTGCTGAACCTGGTGTCCAGCCCCGGCTCAGGCAAAACTACCCTGCTCACCGAAACGCTAAAACGTCTGAATACTAAAGTGCCGTGCGCGGTTATCGAAGGCGATCAGCAAACGGTGAACGACGCGGCGCGCATCCGCGAAACCGGGACGCCGGCCATTCAGGTGAATACCGGTAAAGGCTGCCACCTTGATGCCCAAATGATCCGCGATGCCATGCTGCGCCTGCCGCTTGAGCAGGACGGCGTGCTGTTTATTGAAAACGTCGGCAACCTGGTGTGCCCGGCGAGCTTTGATTTAGGCGAACGCCACAAGGTCGCGGTGCTGTCGGTCACGGAAGGGGAAGACAAGCCGCTCAAATACCCGCATATGTTCGCCGCCGCGTCATTGATGCTGCTGAACAAAATAGATCTGCTGCCGTACCTGCAGTTCGACGTCAACAAATGCCTGGCCTTTGCCCGCGAGGTCAATCCGGACATCAAAATTATTCTGGTTTCTGCGACCAGCGGCGAAGGAATGGACGAGTGGCTTAGCTGGCTGGAGGCGGAACGATGTGCATAGGCATTCCCGGCCAGATAGTCGAGCGGCTGGCCGACGGTAGCGCAAAAGTGGACGTCTGCGGCGTACAGCGCGACGTGAATTTAACCCTGGTCGGCGACGCCGCCGTGGGGCAATGGGTGCTGGTCCACGTCGGGTTTGCCATGAGCATCATTGATGAAGCCGAAGCGCGCGACACGCTCGATGCCCTGCAAAACATGTTCGAGGTGGAGCCGGACGTCGGCGCCCTGCTCTACGGCGAGGAGCATCGCTGATGCGCTATGTCGACGAATACCGAGATCCGGAACGCGTGATGCAGCTGATTGAGACGCTGAAAGTACGCGCCCCGCTGCTGGACTACACGGCAGCCCGCCCGTTGCGCATCATGGAGGTTTGCGGCGGCCATACCCACGCTATTTTTAAATTCGGCCTCGACCAGCTGCTGCCGGAAAACATCGAGTTTATCCACGGCCCAGGCTGCCCGGTTTGCGTGCTGCCGATGGGGAGAATCGACAGCTGCATTGGGATAGCCAGCCATCCGGAGGTGATTTTCTGCACCTTTGGCGATGCGATGCGCGTGCCGGGAAAAAACGGTTCGCTGATGCAGGCGAAGTCGCGTGGCGCGGACGTCAGGGTGATTTACTCACCAATGGACGCGCTGACTCTGGCGCGCCAGAACCCGGAGCGCAAAGTGGTGTTCTTCGGCCTCGGCTTTGAAACGACCATGCCCGCCACGGCGATTACCCTGCAGCAGGCAAAGTCGCAGGGCATCGATAACTTCTATTTCTTCTGCCAGCACATCACGCTGATCCCGACGCTGCGTAGCCTGCTTTCCCAGCCCGATAACGGCATCGGCGCTTTTCTCGCGCCGGGGCACGTCAGCATGGTGATTGGCACCGAAGCCTATGACTTTATCGCCTCTGAGCACCAGCGGCCGCTGGTCGTCGCCGGTTTTGAGCCGCTCGACCTGCTGCAGGGCGTGCTGATGCTGGTTGAACAAAAAATCCAGCAGCACAGCCTGGTGGAAAACCAGTACCGCCGCGTAGTGCCGGAAGAAGGCAACAGGCTTGCGCAAAAAGCGATAAGCGAAGTGTTTACCGTACGCGGCGAAGCCGAATGGCGCGGCCTGGGGGTTATCAGTGATTCCGGCGTCCAGCTCACCGAAGCGTACCGTCAGTTTGACGCCGAGGACCATTTTCAGCCCAAACCTCAGCGTGTTTACGACGACCCAAACGCCCGCTGCGGCGACGTCCTTACAGGGCGCTGCAAGCCGCAGCAATGCCCGCTGTTCGGCAGCGGCTGCAACCCACAAAACGCCTTTGGCGCGCTGATGGTCTCCTCCGAAGGAGCCTGCGCGGCGTGGTATCAGTACCGTTCTCAGGAGTGTGAAGTATGAAAACCGTTGAGCTGGCCCACGGCAGCGGCGGCCAGGCGATGCAGCAGCTGATCGCCAGCCTGTTTATGCAGGCCTTCGATAACCCCTGGCTCGCAGAGCAGGAAGATCAGGCCCGGCTTTCGCTGGCAGAGCTTACCGCCGGCGGCGACCGGCTGGCATTTTCCACCGACAGCTACGTTATTGACCCGCTGTTTTTCCCCGGCGGCGACATCGGCAAGCTGGCCGTGTGCGGTACGGCGAACGACGTCGCGGTGAGCGGCGCTACGCCTCGCTGGCTGTCGTGCGGATTTATTCTCGAAGAAGGCTTGCCGTTTGAAACGCTGGAGCGCGTGGTCACCAGCATGGCAAAGGCCGCCCGTGCAGCAAATATCGCCATCGTGACCGGTGACACCAAAGTGGTGCCTCGCGGCGCGGCGGACAAACTTTTTATCAACACTGCCGGGATCGGCGCTATTCCTGCTGGCATTAACTGGGGCGCGGCTCAGATTACAGCCGGAGATTTGCTTATCGTCAGCGGCACGCTCGGCGATCACGGCGCAACCATCCTTAATTTGCGCGAGAAGCTTGGCCTGGACGGCGATCTACAGAGCGACTGCGCGGTGCTGGCGCGAATGATTGCCCCACTGCTTCATATTCCCGGAGTAAAAGCCTTGCGGGACGCCACGCGCGGCGGCGTAAACGCCGTTCTGCATGAGTTTGCAGACGCCAGCGGCTGCGGCATGGAAATCAGCGAAAACCAACTGCCGCTGAACCCGGCGGTGCGCGGAGTTTGCGAGCTGCTTGGGCTGGATGCGTTAAATTTTGCTAATGAAGGCAAGCTGGTTATCGCCGCTTCCCCCGAGTCTGCCGCTGCGGTTCTACACGCTTTGCAGCAGCATCCCTGCGGCAAACAGGCCACGATCGTAGGTGAGGTCGTGGAGCGTAAAGGCGTGCGCGTGACGGGGCTTTACGGCGTAAAACGCACCCTCGACCTGCCGCACTTTGAACCCTTACCGCGCATTTGTTGACCTGCGCCAGTACGCAATCACCTCACGCCGACTAAACTTAAAAAATATTTATATTAATAAAATCTTTTAGCCCTGCGCCCGCCGCGGGGCATTTCAATGGAAAGCAAACATGTCATACACGCCGATGAGCGATCTCGGGCAGCAGGGGTTATTTGATATTACCCGTACGCTGCTGCAGCAGCCCGATCTCAACGAACTCGCCAGCAGCCTGACGCAGCTGGTGAAACAGGGCGCGCTGGCCGATCGCGTAAATATCCTGCTTTACCATCCCCAGCACCAACGGGTGAGTTTTTACGGTAAGGATAAACACGGCAAGGGACTGCACTACGAAGATGAAATGGCGCTGGCCAACGGCCCGGTGCGCCGCATGCTGTCGCGCCCGGAGGCGCTAATTTGCAGCCAGCAGGAGTTTGATGAAACCTGGCCGCAGATGGCGAGCCTTGATTTGTACGCCCCTTTTGGCCGCTACGGCCTGCTGCCGCTGGCTTCAGAAGGCAAGATTTTCGGCGGCTGCGAATTTATTCGCGACAGGGCGGATGCCTGGACCGAAAAAGAACTTAACCGACTTTACACCCTGGCGCAGATCGTAGGCCTGGTGACCGAGCAGATCCAAACCCGGCTTAACTCGAGCCACGATCATCAGCTGCTGTGCCGCGAACGCGACGACTTTCGCATTCTGGTGGCCGTCACCAACGCCGTGCTGTCGAAGCTGGATCTGGACGAGCTGATAAGCGAGATTGCCCGCGAGATTCACTACCACTTCGCCATTGATTCCATCAGCATTGTGCTGAAAAGCAGCCGCAAGTCGCGGCTCACGCTCTATTCCACCCACTTTGTTGATGAAGCCTCGCCGATTCACGATCAGAGCGATGTCCTTGAGACCGGCACCCTTTCGGAGCGGGTCTTTAAAAGCGGCGAGATGCTGCTGCTCAACCTTTGCCCCGGCGACAAGCTGGCACCGTATGAGCGGATGCTGCTCGAGATGTGGGACAACAAACCGCAGATGCTTTGCCTGCTGCCGCTGAAGTTTGGCAACAATATGCTGGGCGTGCTGAAGCTGGCCAGGTGCAGCGAACAGGGCTTTACGCCGGCCAACCTGAAGCTGCTGCGCCAGATTGCCGAACGTATCGCGATTGCGGTGGATAACGCCCTTGCCTATCAGGAAATCAACCGCCTGAAAGAAAACCTGGTGGATGAAAACCTCTATCTCACCGAGCAAATTAATAACGTCGACAGCGATTTTGGCGAGATTATCGGCCGCGGCGAGGCGATGTCTATCGTGCTCAAACAGGTAGAGATGGTCGCCAGCAGCGATAGCACCGTGCTGATCCTCGGCGAAACCGGCACCGGCAAAGAGCTGATTGCCCGCGCAATCCATAACCTGAGCGAGCGCAACGGCCGCCGGATGGTGAAGATCAACTGCGCCGCAATGCCCGCCGGGCTGCTGGAGAGCGATTTGTTCGGCCACGAGCGTGGGGCGTTTACCGGAGCCAATAATCAGCGCATCGGCCGCTTTGAGCTGGCGGACAAAAGCTCGCTGTTCCTGGACGAAGTCGGTGATATGCCGCTTGAGCTTCAGCCCAAGCTGCTGCGCGTGCTGCAGGAGCAGGAATTCGAGCGCCTCGGCAGCAATAAAGTCCAGGAAGTGGACGTGCGCCTGATAGCCGCCACCAACCGTAACCTGAAAGAGATGGTGGCCGACCGCGAGTTCCGCAGCGACCTTTACTATCGGCTGAACGTTTTCCCTATCACCCTGCCGCCGCTGCGCGAGCGCCCGGAGGACATCCCTCTGCTGGTGAAATCCTTCACCTTTAAAATCGCCCGCCGCCTGAACCGCAACATCGACAGTATTCCGGCGGAAACGCTGCGCGCCCTGAGCCGCATGGAGTGGCCGGGTAACGTGCGTGAGCTGGAAAACGTGATTGAGCGCGCCGTGCTGCTGACGCGCGGCAACGTTCTGCATCTTTCGCTGCCGGAGGTGGACTACCATCCGTCAGTTGAGCGAACGCTGTCTGGCCTCGCCAGCGAAGAGATACGTGAAGATGAAGACGAGTATCAGCGCATCCTGCGCGTGCTGAAAGAGGCAAACGGCGTCGTTGCCGGGCCTCGCGGCGCGGCTCAGCGTTTAGGGCTGAAGCGCACCACGTTACTTTCGCGGATGAAGCGTCTGGGGATTGATAAAGACGCGCTTTAGCCGGAAACTGGGCATAACCCTACATTTTTTGTCTGGAACCTGAATCATGGCAATTATTCCCAAGAACTATACGCGGCTGGAAAGCGGCTACCGCGAAAAGGCGCTGAAGCTTTTCCCGTGGGTGTGTGGCCGCTGCTCCCGCGAGTTTGTGTATTCCAATTTGCGCGAGCTGACCGTTCATCATATGGATCACGATCATAACAATAACCCGGAAGATGGCAGCAATTGGGAGCTTTTATGCCTGTATTGCCACGATCATGAGCATTCGAAATACACCGAAGCAGACCAGTACGGCTCGAGGGTGATTGCCGGCGAGGATGCGCAAAAGGACGTGGGCGAAGCGACCTATAATCCATTTGCCGACCTGAAAGCGATGCTGAACAAGAAGTAGTAAGCGCTATCCGTTGAGAGGGAGTCACTTCCCTCTAAACGAAATCATTTCACCTTCTCCCTTCATTTTTTCCTGCTGCTGCCGATAACTTATACAAGCATTCACTCCGTACGGTTGGGTTCTGAGGCCGGGTTATCACTTGAGGTTAAAATGGATAGTTTTCAGAAAGATATCGATGAAAGGGCCAACCTGGCGTTATCCAACAAGTTCGAGCTGCTGCTGTTCCGCTTAGGCACAGGCCAGCACGACAGCAAGTCCGAGCTGTACGGCATCAACGTCTTTAAGCTGCGTGAAATTGTGCCCATGCCGAAGATTAATCGTGCCGCAGGCATGGAGTCGCCGCTGCTGGGGATGGCCAATATTCGCGACCAGATTATCCCGGTCATCGACCTTCCCGCCGTGACCGGCTGCACGCCTAAGACTGGCTTAAATTTATTACTGATCACCGAATATGCCCGCAGCACCCAGGCTTTTGCCGTGGAGTCCGTGGAGAATATTATTCGCCTCGACTGGAGCCAGGTGCACGCCGCCGAAGCCGGGGTCAGCAGCCGCAATATCACCAGCATCGCCAATATTGACGATCCGCTGACCGGTAAAGACCTGGCGCTGGTGCTGGACGTGGAGCAGATCCTCTATGACATCATCCCGTCCGGGAGAGATGTGAACATTGCCGCGATTGAAGAGAAAACCTATACCCTGAAGCCGGGCGCGGTGGCTATCGTTGCCGAAGATTCCAAAGTCGCGCGTTCGATGCTGGAGCAGGGCCTGAAGGGGATGGGCATTCCGGCCATCATGCACGCCACCGGCCTGGAAGCCTGGGAAAAAATCAAAGCTATTGCCGCCGATGCCAAAGCCTCCGGCACGCCGATAACCGATAAAATCGGCCTTGTGCTGACCGATATCGAGATGCCGGAAATGGACGGTTTTACCCTGACCCGCAACATCAAAACCGAGCCAACGCTTAAGCATATCCCGGTGGTGATTCACTCCTCGCTTTCCGGCAGCGCCAACGAAGATCACGTGCGTAAAGTCGGTGCCAACGGCTACGTTGCGAAGTTCGACGTGGTCGAGCTTTCTGCCGTGATCCACAAAGCGCTGGAAGACGCCGCCCGTCAATAATAAAGATTCCGGCTCTGCCTAAAGGTGGAGCCGTTATGCCTCTTTTTATTCCCCCGTCATGCTCGGGTAACACGTTTCACTTACCCTCAGCACAAAGCTTTTTACCCGCTGCGTTATAGCCGTAAGCCGTGGTTTCATGAAGAAAAGTTATAACCACACGCTAAGTACGGCATTGATAAACATTTTCAATATCATTTAATTAACTATAATGAACCGACTGATTACGCGGCGTTAACAGCACTACAGCCGCTCTACGTTAATGGAGACGATGAATATGAGCTATACACTGCCATCCCTGCCTTACGCTTACGACGCGCTGGAACCGCATTTCGATAAAGAAACCATGGAAATCCACCACAGCAAACACCACCAGGCCTACGTTAACAACGCGAACGCCGCGCTGGAATCCCTGCCTGAGTTTGCCAGCCTGTCTGCTGAAGAGCTGATTACCAAACTGGATCAGCTGCCTGCTGATAAGAAAACCGCGCTGCGTAACAACGCCGGCGGCCACGCTAACCACAGCTTCTTCTGGAAAGGCCTGAAAAAAGGCACCGAGCTGAAAGGTGACCTGAAAGCCGCTATCGAGCGTGATTTCGGCAGCGTTGACGCGTTCAAAGCTGAGTTCGAAAAAGCTGCAGCTACCCGTTTCGGCTCCGGCTGGGCGTGGCTGGTGCTGAAAGGCGACAAACTGGCCGTAGTGTCTACTGCAAACCAGGACAGCCCGCTGATGGGCGAAGCTATCTCCGGCGCTTCCGGCTTCCCGATTGTGGGCCTGGACGTTTGGGAACACGCTTACTACCTGAAATTCCAGAACCGTCGCCCGGACTACGCAAAAGAGTTCTGGAACGTGGTTAACTGGGACGAAGCAGCAGCCCGTTTCGCCGCTAAAAAATAAGGTTGCAATACGACCTTAGAGAAGCGAGCCTGATGGCTCGCTTTTTTTATGTCCGTAGCACAACGCAGGGAGTCGCTTATGCACCGCTATCCGCTTCAGGTTTACGCTGGCCAGATTCGTGATTACGAAGGGAGCCGGCCCAGCGCCATCGCCAAGGTTCAGGTGGACGGCGAGCTTCGCTTAACCGAGACTGGGCTTGAGGGCGATCAACAGGCGGAGAAGGTGATTCACGGCGGGCCAGACAGGGCGCTGTGCCACTATCCGCGCGAGCATTATCAGCATTGGGCGCAAATCTTCCCGGATAAGGCGGATCTGTTTAATGCCCCGGCCTTCGGCGAAAACCTGTCTACGCAAGGGATGACGGAAAAGAACGTCTATATGGGCGATATTTACCGCTGGGGTGAGGCGCTGATTCAGGTGACCCAGCCTCGCTCGCCGTGCTTTAAGCTTAACTACCATTTTGTCGTAGAGGATATGGCGGCGCGGATGCAGGAAGCAGGCTACTGCGGCTGGCTTTATCGCGTGATTCTGGCAGGGAATGTTTCTGCCGATGCGCCGCTGGAGCTGGTTTCACGCGTTAGCGACGTGACGGTGGCAGAAGCTATCGCCATTGCCTGGCATATGCCGTTTGATGATTCGCAATATCATCGGCTTTTGTCGGCGGCTGGGTTGTCGGTGAGCTGGAGCAGAACGATGCAGAAAAGGCGTATTTCAAGAAAGATAGAGGATAATTCGCGGCGTTTGCTCGGGAAGTAACTGCCCCTCACCCCAGCCCTCTCCCCAAAGGGGGCGAGGGAGAAAAAAGATGTGCCGGCCCTCTCCCCTTTGGGGAGAGGGGGGAAAGAAGTGCACTTACTCTTTCGGGTCTTTACCCGCCAGCAGCTTGTCCAGCTCATCGCCGCCCACGTGACGGAAGTCCTGCCCCTTCACGAAGTAGAAGATGTATTCGCAGATGTTCTGGCAACGGTCACCGATACGCTCGATGGAACGGGCGCAGAACAGCGCGGTCAGCACGCTTGGAATGGTGCGGGAGTCTTCCATCATGTAGGTCATCAGCTGACGCACGATACCTTCATATTCCTGGTCAACTTTCTTGTCTTCGCGGTAGATACGTACCGCTTCATCCAGATCCATACGTGCGAAAGCGTCCAGCACGTCGTGCAGCATTTGCACGGTGTGGCGCCCCAGCGACTCGAGGCTGACCAGCAGTGGCTGGTGCTGCTGGGAGAATTTCTCCAGCGCGGTGCGGCAGATTTTATCCGCTACGTCACCAATACGTTCCAGCTCGGCGATGGTTTTGATGATGGCCATCACCAGGCGCAGGTCGCTGGCGGTTGGCTGGCGTTTGGCGATGATGCGCACGCAGGCTTCATCGATCGCCACTTCCATCATGTTGACCTTTTGGTCACCGGCGATAACGCGCTTCGCCAGCTCGCTGTCCTGGTTGTGCATCGCGGTGATCGCGTCGGAGAGCTGCTGTTCCACCAGCCCGCCCATCGTCATCACCTGAGTACGGATGTACTCCAGCTCGGCGTTGAACTGGCCAGAAATATGTTTGTTTAAGTTGAGGTTATCCATCGCGCTCTCCAATCAACCGTAGCGGCCAGTAATGTAATCTTCGGTTTGTTTCTTCGCTGGCGTAGTAAACAGCGTATCGGTCTCGCTGAATTCGATCAGCTCGCCGAGGTACATAAACGCCGTGTGGTCAGAACAACGCGCCGCCTGCTGCATGTTGTGGGTCACGATCACTACGGTATAGTCTTCTTTCAGCTCGGTGATCAGCTCTTCAATACGCCCGGTTGAAATCGGGTCAAGCGCCGAACACGGCTCGTCCAGCAGCAACACTTCCGGGCGAATCGCGATCCCGCGAGCAATGCACAGACGCTGCTGCTGACCACCGGAGAGGCTGTAGCCGCTCTGGTGCAGTTTATCTTTAGTTTCGTTCCACAGCGCGGCTTTCGTCAACGCCCACTGTACGCGCTCATCCATGTCGCTCCGGGACAGCTTTTCAAACAGACGCACGCCAAAAGCGATGTTGTCATAGATGGACATCGGGAACGGCGTCGGCTTCTGGAAGACCATACCGACTTTGGCACGCAGCAGGGCGATGTCCTGGCTCTGGGTGAGGATATTTTCCCCATCCAGCAGGATTTCGCCTTCTGCACGCTGCTCCGGGTAGAGCGAGTACATTTTGTTAAAGGTACGCAGCAGGGTGGATTTACCACAGCCTGACGGCCCAATGAAGGCGGTAACCTGGTTCTTCGCGATATCCAGATTGATGTTCTTCAGGGCGTGGAACTTACCGTAGTAGAAGTTCAGGTCACGAACCTGGATTTTGCCTGGGGCTAAATCAACCTTACTCATCTGTGTCTTAATCTCCGTCCGGCGCCGCGAGGGCCGCGCCGTAAAATTTAACCGTGTTTACTCTTCGAGAAAATCACGCGCGCCAGAATGTTCAGCAGCAGTACGCAGAGGGTAATGATCAGCACCCCTGCCCAGGCCAGCTGTTGCCACTCGGCAAACGGGCTCATAGCAAATTTGAAAATGGTCACCGGCAGGTTGGCGATAGGCTGCATCATGTCCGTGCTCCAGAACTGGTTGGAGAGGGAGGTAAAGAGCAGCGGTGCGGTTTCGCCCGCGATACGGGCAATTGCCAGCAGCACGCCGGTGATAATCCCGGAGACGGACGCTTTCAGCGTAATCGCGGAGATCATCTTCCATTTTGGTGTTCCCAGCGCGTAGGCCGCTTCGCGCAGGCTGTCCGGTACCAGTTTCAGCATGTTTTCGGTGGTACGAATGACGATTGGCACCTGCAGCAGCGCCAGCGCAATCACGCCCGCCCAGCCGGAGAAGTGTTCCATTTTCGCCACCACGATGGTGTAAACGAACAGGCCGACCACAATCGACGGCGCGGACAGAAGAATGTCGTTAATAAAACGAATCACTTCGGCCAGCGCAGATTTACGCCCGTACTCCGCCAGATAAATCCCGGCCATGATGCCCAGAGGCGTGCCGATAACCGTCGCCCACAGGATCAGCAGGCCGCTGCCCGCCAGGGCGTTCGCCAGGCCACCGCCCGCGGTATTTGGCGGAGGCGTCATTTCGGTAAACAGCGCCAGCGACATACCGTCGATACCACGGGTCACCGTCGAGAACAGGATCCATACCAGCCAGAACAGGCCGAACGCCATCGTCGCCATAGAGAGCGTCAGGGCAATGCGGTTTTTCATGCGGCGACGAGCCTGCATTTTACGGCGCGATTCAGCCAGCGCCGCGCTGCTTTGCATTTCCATCGTGGTCATGAGCGAGCCCCTTCGTTTTTCGCCAGGCGCATAATCATGAACTTAGAAATAGCCAGTACGATAAAGGTAATCACAAACAGGATTAAGCCAAGCTCCATCAGCGCGGCGGTATGCAGGCCAGATTCCGCTTCGGCGAATTCGTTTGCCAGCGCGGAGGTAATGCTGTTGCCCGGCATATACAGCGAGGCGCTGTCGAGCTGGTAGGTGTTACCGATAATAAAGGTCACCGCCATGGTTTCACCCAGCGCACGGCCAAGGCCGAGCATCACGCCGCCGATCACGCCATTTTTGGTGAACGGAAGAACGATGCGCCAGATAACTTCCCAGGTGGTGCAACCGATGCCGTAGGCCGACTCTTTCATCATCACCGGCGTTTGCTCGAAAACATCGCGCATTACGGAGGCGATGTACGGGATGATCATAATAGCGAGGATCACACCGGCGGCAAGAATACCGATACCAAACGCAGGGCCAGAGAACAGCGCGCCAACGATAGGCACGGCAGACAGCACGTCGCCTACCGGCTGCTGGAAGTAAGTCGCGAACAGCGGAGCAAAGATAAACAGGCCCCACATGCCGTACACGATACTTGGAATGGCCGCCAGCAGCTCAATGGCGATACCCAGCGGGCGCTTCAGCCAGCCAGGCGCAAGTTCTGTCAGGAACAGGGCGATACCAAAGCTCACCGGCACCGCAATCAGCAGCGCGATAAACGAGGTCACGAGGGTTCCGTAAATCGGCACCAGCGCGCCGAAGACTTCATTAGGGGCATCCCACTCTTTGGACCAGAGGAAGGAGAAGCCAAACTTCTCAATGCTCGGCAGCGAGGAGATAAACAGCGAGATGATAATCCCACCCAGCAGAAATAGCACAATCAGCGCAGCCAGTCTTACTAGCGCACTGAAAATTACATCGCCTTGTTTGCCGGGGGCTTTAAACGTCGGCTTAGTCACAGCCATAGCGTACTCTTCGTGGTTGCTGAATAAACCGGGGTAACATACCTGTTACCCCAGATTTTTGCACTTAGTACAGCGCCTTACCGGAGCTGTCTTTTACATTGGTCTTCCATGCAGCGCGAACTTGCTCAACCACAGAGGCCGGCAGCGTTGCGTAATCCAGGGCGTTAGCTTCTTTCGCGCCAGATTTGTATGCCCAGTCAAAGAACTTCAGCACTTCTGCGCCCTGCTCAGGGTTTTTCTGCTCTTTGTGGACCAGGATGAAGGTGGTGGAGGTGATTGGCCACGCTTCGTCACCTTTCTGGTTGGTCAGATCCTGTGCGAAGGATTTGCTCCAGTCAGCGCCTTTAGCCGCGTTAGCAAAGTTTGCTTCGGTCGGGCTAACCGGCTTACCGTCAGCGGACAGCAGCTTGGTGTAGGTCAGGTTGTTTTGCTTAGCGTAAGCGTATTCAACGTAGCCGATAGAGCCAGGCAGACGCTGTACGAAGGCCGCGATGCCGTCGTTACCTTTACCGCCCAGGCCGGTTGGCCAGTTAACGGTAGAGCCTGCGCCGATTTTGGTTTTCCACTCTTCGTTCACTTTAGCCAGGTAGCTGGTGAACACGAAGGAAGTACCGGAGCCGTCAGCACGACGAACAACCGCGATGTTCTGATCCGGCAGCTTGTGGCCTGGGTTCAGCTTAGCAATCGCCGGGTCGTTCCATTTTTTGATGGTGCCCAGGTAGATGTCACCCAGGGTTTTGCCGTCCAGCACCAGTTCGCCAGACTTGAAGCCCGGCAGGTTAACCGCCAGCACCACGCCGCCGATCACGGTAGGGAACTGGAACAGGCCTTCTTGCTGTAATTTGTCATCCGCCAGAGGGGCGTCAGAAGCGCCGAAGTCAACGGTGTTAGCAATGATTTGCTTCACGCCGCCGGAGGAACCGATACCCTGGTAGTTCACCTTGTTACCAGTTTCTTTCTGGTAGGTATCTGCCCACTTGGCATACACCGGCGCAGGGAAAGTTGCACCAGCGCCAGTCAGGCTTGCAGCTGCAAACGCAGTAGAAGCGCTCAGAGATAAGGTCGCGGCGACAACAGTTGCGACAGTGGTACGCATAACGTTCATAATGTCTCCTGCCAGATGTTCGTAAATTGTTGTTTAATTAAATACAGGGTAGAAAATAGGACAGTTTGGTGACAGTTAAATGTACGAATTATGACGGTTTTATGACAATGCAGACCTGCAATAATACCTAAGCCAAACACACTTATTATTCGAATAAAAATCAAATAGTTAAACTCAACAAGCGGGCAATAAAAAAGCTGCCCGTAGGCAGCTTATTCTTCAACATTTATGACAACAGCTTATTCCACTGTTACCGATTTCGCCAGGTTACGCGGCTGGTCCACGTCGGTGCCTTTGATCAGCGCCACGTGGTAGGACAGCAGCTGCAGCGGCACGGTGTAGAAGATTGGGGCAATCACCTCTTCCACATGCGGCATCTCGATGATGTGCATGTTGTCGCTGCTGGTAAAACCTGCGTCACGGTCGGCAAAGACATACAGCTGGCCGCCGCGGGCGCGAACTTCTTCGATGTTGGATTTCAGTTTTTCCAACAGCTCGTTGTTCGGCGCCACAACGATAACCGGCATATCAGCGTCGATCAGCGCCAGCGGGCCGTGCTTCAGCTCGCCGGCCGCATAGGCTTCGGCGTGAATGTAGGAGATCTCTTTGAGCTTCAGCGCGCCTTCCATGGCGATCGGATACTGATCGCCACGGCCAAGGAACAGCGCATGATGTTTGTCGGAGAAATCTTCTGCTAATGCTTCAATGCGTTTGTCCTGGGACAGCATCTGCTCGATACGGCTTGGCAGCGCCTGCAGGCCATGCACGATATCTTGCTCAATTTTAGCGTCAGCACCCTTCAGACGGCTCAGCTTCGCCACCAGCATCAGCAGCACGGTGAGCTGGGTGGTGAACGCTTTGGTTGAAGCCACGCCGATTTCCGTGCCGGCATTGGTCATCAGCGCCAGGTCGGATTCGCGCACCAGAGAAGAGCCAGCCACGTTACAAATCGCCAGTGAACCAAGATAGCCCAGCTCTTTGGAGAGGCGCAGCGCCGCCAGGGTGTCCGCCGTTTCGCCAGACTGGGAAAGGGTGATCATCAGGCTGTTGCGGCGCACGGCAGATTTGCGGTAGCGGAATTCAGAGGCGATTTCGACATCACAAGGCACGCCGGCCAGCGATTCAAACCAGTAGCGGGAAACCATACCTGAGTTATAGGAGGTGCCGCAGGCTACGATTTGAATATGCTCGACCTGAGAGAGCATTTCATTGGCTTTTGGCCCCAGCTCCGTCAAATCCACTTCGCCGTGGCTGATACGCCCGGCAAGGGTGTTTTTGATGGCGTTCGGCTGCTCGTAGATCTCTTTCTGCATGTAGTGACGATAAATGCCTTTGTCGCCAGCGTCATACTGCAGATTAGATTCGATGTCCGGGCGCTTAACCTGCTCGCCTTTGGTATCAAAAACAGTGACCGCGCGGCGGGTCACTTCGGCGATATCGCCCTCTTCCAGGAAGATAAAGCGACGGGTCACCGGCAGCAGCGCCAGTTGGTCAGAAGCGATAAAGTTTTCGCCCATGCCCAGGCCAATCACCATCGGGCTACCGGAACGAGCGGCCAGCAGAACCTCCGGGTTACGGGTGTCCATGATAACGGTGCCGTAAGCGCCGCGAAGCTGTGGGATAGCACGAAGTACCGCCTCGCGCAGCGTGCCGCCCTGTTCCAGCTCCCAGTGCACCAGGTGAGCAATAACTTCGGTATCGGTCTGTGAAACAAACGTGTAGCCGCGAGATTGCAGCACTTCGCGCAGCGGTTCATGGTTTTCGATGATACCGTTGTGTACCACTACGATGTGGTCGGAAACATGTGGGTGAGCGTTAATTTCTGAAGGTTCGCCGTGCGTTGCCCAGCGAGTGTGAGCGATACCGGTGCCGCCATGCAGAGCGGTTTCTTCCGCGGCTTCCGCCAGCTTCTGCACCTTACCCAGACGGCGCAGACGAGTCATCTGGCCTTTGTCGTCCACGACCGCCAGGCCCGCCGAGTCATACCCGCGGTATTCCAGACGACGTAGTCCTTCAAGAAGGATTTCAGCGATATCGCGTTGCGCTACTGCGCCAACAATTCCACACATAATTTTTAAGTCCTGATAATGGCGTTAGCCATGTGTTGTCGCTGACCTGTTTTTTCCGGTTTTCCGGAGCCCCGAGCCTTGTAGAGAGTGGGGTTATTTTTATGGTTACTGCCTTGGGGGGGAGGATTATGTTATCCCCTCACCCCGACCCTCTCCCCAAAGGGGCGAGGGAGAAAAACACCGCACCGAACGATCCCCTCTCTCCTGTGGAGAGAGGATTAGGGTGAGGGGTATAAATCCGTTACTTTTTCTTCACCGGACGCTGCCAGCCCTGGATGTGCTTCTGTTTTACGCGACTGATCACCAGTTCATTTTCAGCCACGTCACGCGTGACGGTCGTCCCGGCGCCAATCGTAACGCCACTCGCCACGGTAACCGGCGCCACCAGCTGGGTATCAGAGCCCACAAACACGTCGTCACCGATAATGGTTTTGTGTTTATTCGCACCGTCGTAGTTACAGGTGATGGTACCTGCGCCAATATTCACGTTGTCGCCAATTTCGGCATCACCGAGGTAGCTCAGATGGCCCGCTTTAGAGCCTTTACCCAGGCGCGCTTTCTTCATCTCGACGAAGTTGCCAACGTGAGCACCTTCCGCCAGTTCGGCACCAGGACGCAGGCGGGCAAATGGCCCGATGGTGCAGGCGGCTTCAAGCGTCGCATCTTCGATAACCGTATATGGGCTGATTTCGCAGTCATCGCCGATAACCGCGTTTTTAATCACGCAGCCGGTCCCGATCTTCACGCGGTTGCCCAGCGCCACGCGGCCTTCCACAATGACATTAGTATCGATTTCAACATCGCGCCCGTGCGTTAATTCACCGCGCAGATCGAAACGAGCCGGATCGCGCAGCATCACGCCAGCCAGCAGCAGCTTATCGGCCTGTTCCGTTTGGAAGACACGTTCCAGACGAGAGAGCTGCAGGCGGTTATTTACGCCTTCGACTTCACTCAGGCGATCCGGATGAACGGCGGCGATTTCGCGCCCTTCTCCGTGGGCCAGGGCAATAATGTCCGTGATGTAGAACTCGCCCTGGGCGTTGTTGTTATCCAGCTTACCAAGCCAGCGCTTCAGGTCTGCGCCGTTAGCCACCAGAATCCCGGTGTTGATTTCGTTGATTTTACGCTGCTCTTCGCTGGCGTCTTTATGCTCAACGATGCCAACGACCTTGCCATTTTCCCGCGCAATGCGGCCATAGCCGGTAGGGTCGTCCAGCTTAACGGTCAGCAGGCCGATGCCACCCTGCGGTTTGGCTTCACGCAGGCGCTGCAAAGTCTCCACCGAGATCAGCGGCACATCGCCGTACAGCATCAGAATATCTTCGTCATCGGCAAAGAACGGGGCCGCCATCTGCATGGCGTGGCCGGTTCCCAACTGCTCAGCCTGCAGCACCCAGTTGAGGGCCTCATCGTTCAGGGTCTGTTTGAGCAGATCGCCGCCGTGGCCATACACCAGGTTAACCCGCTGGGCGCCTAATTTATTCGCGGCATCAATGACATGTTGAACCATTGGCTTCCCGGCCAGCGTGTGCAGCACCTTAGGAAGATCTGAGTACATGCGGGTCCCTTTGCCTGCGGCAAGGATAACCACGCTCATTGCGCTGTTTGACATACGTGTCCTGAATCTGTTTAGTGTGTGAAGTAAAGCGATTTAGCCTTGAAAATTCTACATATTTTGCACCAAAAAATACGTTGCTGCTAATTTAACCGCCATAATGTTATCTGAGTCTTTTATAGCAGTAACGGCGGCAGAATCCATGGGATTTAAGGTCAAAATGGTGCCAACACACCCCGCAGACCACGCTATCTCGCTGGTTTTACAATTATTTTGAAGGCGGAATAAAGTTGAAAGATAAAAAAAATGCCAGTCAGGTTTCCCGGACTGGCATTTGTCTTTTCAAGCAGGTAGTTACATCGCTTTTTTGGTTAACTCGATAACGCGCAGTTTGGCGATCGCTTTAGCCAGTTCAGCAGAAGCCTGAGCGTAATCCACGTCACCGTGGGAGCTATGCATGTGCTCTTCAGCTTTGCGTTTCGCTTCCAGGGCACGCGCTTCGTCGAGATCCTGGCCGCGAATCGCGGTGTCAGCCAGGACGGTTACGTTACCCGGCTGCACTTCCAGAACACCGCCGGACAGGTAGATAAACTCTTCATGTCCGTGCTGCTTAACGATGCGAATCATACCAGGCTTAATGGCGGTGAGCAGCGGCGCGTGGCCTGGGAAAATACCCAGCTCGCCTTCGCTACCCGTTACCTGGATCTTCTCGACCAGACCGGAGAACATTTGCTGCTCCGCGCTGACGACGTCCAGGTGGTAAGTCATAGCCATGTCACCCTCCGATTAGGCGTTAAAGTTTTTTCGCTTTCTCAACGGCTTCGTCGATGGAGCCAACCATGTAGAACGCCTGCTCTGGCAGATGGTCGTATTCGCCGTCCATGATGCCTTTAAAGCCACGGATGGTGTCTTTCAGCGAAACGTATTTGCCTGGAGAACCGGTAAAGACTTCTGCTACGAAGAACGGCTGAGACAGGAAGCGCTGGATCTTACGCGCACGTGCTACAACCAGTTTGTCTTCTTCGGACAGTTCGTCCATACCCAGAATCGCGATGATGTCTTTCAGTTCCTGGTAACGCTGCAGGATGGACTGAACGCCACGCGCGGTGTCGTAGTGCTCCTGACCAACAACCAGCGGATCAAGCTGACGGCTGGTGGAGTCCAGCGGGTCTACTGCCGGGTAAATACCCAGAGATGCGATCTGACGGCTCAGCGTAACGGTTGAGTCCAGGTGCGCAAAGGTGGTCGCCGGAGACGGGTCAGTCAAGTCATCCGCAGGAACGTAAACGGCCTGTACGGAGGTGATAGAACCGGTCTTGGTGGAGGTAATACGCTCCTGAAGAACACCCATCTCTTCTGCCAGCGTAGGCTGGTAACCTACCGCAGAAGGCATACGACCCAGCAGGGCAGATACTTCGGTACCGGCCAGGGTATAACGGTAGATGTTATCAACGAACAGCAGAACGTCGCGGCCTTCGTCACGGAATTTTTCCGCGATGGTCAGACCGGTCAGCGCTACGCGCAGACGGTTACCTGGTGGCTCGTTCATCTGGCCGTAAACCAGCGCTACTTTGTCCAGAACGTTGGAGTCGGTCATTTCGTGGTAGAAGTCGTTACCCTCACGAGTACGCTCACCCACGCCTGCAAACACGGAGTAACCGGAGTGCTCGATCGCGATGTTACGGATCAGCTCCATCATGTTTACGGTTTTACCTACGCCCGCACCACCGAACAGACCTACTTTACCGCCCTTAGCGAACGGACAAATCAGGTCGATAACTTTGATGCCGGTTTCCAGCAGTTCCTGAGAGCTGGACAGCTCTTCGTAGGAAGGTGCTGCACGGTGAATCGCCCAACGGTCTTCTTCGCCGATGTCGCCTTTCATGTCGATCGGCTGACCCAGCACGTTCATGATACGGCCAAGGGTCGCTTTACCTACCGGGACTTCGATCGGGTGCTCGAGGTCTGTCACTACCAGACCACGACGCAGACCGTCGGAAGAACCCATTGCGATGGTACGCACGATACCACCACCGAGCTGCTGCTGAACTTCCAGCACCAGCTTCTCACTGTTGTTCTGTACCTCAAGCGCGTCATAAACGCGCGGTACGCCGTCCTGAGGGAACTCGACGTCCACCACGGCGCCGATTACCTGGACAATCTTTCCAGTAGCCATCTTGAATCCTCTACGTAATTCGTTTACCCGTCATATTTCAATTTGCAGATGCGTTGACTGCCTTCCCTCACCCCGGTCACTTACTTAAGTAAGCTCTTGAGGATTCGCTCAGTTGCCGCCTTTCTGCAAACCGAACTATTTAGGGTAATAACCTGGTTAAACCGCGGACGCGCCACCGACGATTTCGGTAAGTTCCTGAGTAATGCTTGCCTGACGAGCTTTGTTGTAGACCAACCGCAGCTCTTTAATCAGGCTACCGCCGTTATCGGTTGCGGCTTTCATCGCCACCATACGCGCGGCCTGCTCACTGGCCAGGTTTTCTACGACGCCCTGATAAACCTGCGATTCA